>Ga0182024_10012304_pt1 | contig 16955 bp, 16 predicted proteins | sample P32metaG_FD_120480 | JGI IMG/M metagenome (GOLD analysis project Ga0182024, IMG submission 120480) | Permafrost microbial communities from Stordalen Mire, Sweden - P3-2 metaG (Illumina Assembly) | ecosystem: Environmental > Terrestrial > Soil > Wetlands > Permafrost | place: Sweden: Stordalen...
CGGGCCGACGACGACCACCAAGACCGGACGTGCGCGAGCGTCTGGCGCGTCCGCTCAAGCGCCCCACAAACTCTGCCGACCAAATCTTCGTTGCGCCGAGTCGGAGCGAAAGTACCCAGACGTGAAAAAGGTCGTCATTCTGGTGGCCGTTGCCGGTCTCACGGTCATGATCGTCGCCGCGGGCGGCACTCGGACCAACAGCCACCGGGTGACAACGCCACGAGCGTCGTCGAACGAGGCCGCGCGCACAAAGGCGACGACGGCGCCGTCGACGAGTGGAGTCGGCGAGACCACAACGAGCCAGCGTCAAAGAACCTCGCTCAAGGTCCTCACGAGAGCGACGCGCGCCGAAAAGCGGACGTCGGCGTTTCATCCGGCCGCCGCGATACCGACCGCGGCGGTCACACGGCCGGGTCCGACGACGTCGCCGACGACGGCGACGGCGACGGCCAATCCCGCGCAAGTGGCGGCTGTGCTGACGCAGGCCCTCCAGACCTGTCTGGTCTTGGCAGCCGTGGACAACGCTCGAGTCGTCGCCGCGAACAACGCGTGGTACCAGACGCAGTTGAGCGGCCTCACCGCTCGTCACATGCTGGCGAGCGGGCTGTACAAAGCACTGCAGATCGAGCAAGCGCAGACCCAGACGCTGATCCAGGCGCAGGCCACGATCGATGTCTCGAACTGCTACCTCAAGTTCGCGTAGTCCGCACGGTCGTGGCGTGTGCCGCGACGACCAGCATTCCCTTCGAGGCCAGGCTGAGGCCCTCGGCTCCGGTGGGCTCCGAAGAATTGGAACGCGTTCCATTCGCGTGGCAGGGCGGGCGCGCGGTTGCGGGTGCGAGACTGGCTCTATGGCCGATGACCGTCTCAGTGTGCTCGACCTCGCGGACAAGTTGTTCACGGGAGCGCTCCCGATCGAGTCGCATCATCCGTTCGCGTCGAGCGGACAGCTGGCCGAAGTGCAGCCACGCGTCGCGTTCGTCGATGCGTTCGCCAACTCTTCGGTGGTCGACACCGACGAGGGGCTCGTGGTGATCGACACCAGCGGCGTGTTCCACGCAAAGTCGGTGCACGAGACGGTTCGTGCGTGGTCGCCCCGGCGGCTCGACACCGCGGTCTTCACGCACGGTCATATCGACCACGTGTTCGGCGTCGACATCTACGAGGAAGAAGCGCGCACAAACAGCTGGGAACCGCCTCGCGTGATCGCCCACGAAGCGATCACCGCGCGCTTCGATCGCTACCAGCTCACCACCGGCTACAACGGCGTCATCAACCAGCGGCAGTTTCGCCTGCCGAACCTGTCGTGGCCGGCGAAGTATCGCTACCCCGATGAGACCTACACCCAGCAGCGGCACATCGAAGTGGGCGGCGAGGCGTTCGAACTGTTCCACGACCGCGGCGAAACCGACGACGCCACATGGGTGTGGTCTGGCGGCCGGCGTATCCTGTTCGCGGGCGACATGTTCATCTGGGCGTCGCCGAACTGCGGAAACCCGCAGAAGGTGCAGCGGTACCCGCGCGACTGGGCGGCAGCCTTCCGCAAGATGGACGCACTCGAACCCGAGATATTGCTCCCGGGTCACGGCCTGCCGATCGTGGGATTCGACCGTGTGCACCAGGCGCTCTCCGAGAGCGCCGAGTTGCTCGAGACGCTCGTGGAGCAGACGCTGGCGTTGATGAACGATGGTGCGCGACTCGACGACATCGTGCACAGCGTTCGCGCGCCCGAGCATCTGTTGGCACGCCCGTACTTGCGGCCGATCTACGACGAGCCTGAGTTCGTGGTACGCAACATCTGGCGCCAGTACGGCGGCTGGTACGACGGCGACCCGTCACACCTCAAACCGTCGCCATCTTCGGTGCTCGCCGCTGAGCTCGCGTCGCTCGCCGGAGGCGCGGACCGGCTCGCGGATCGGGCGCGAGCGGTCGCGGCCGCAGGCGATTTGCGGCTCGCCGGCCATCTTGCCGAACTCGCCGCGCAGGCCGCACCCGACGACAAGGGCGTGCACGCCGCACGCGCCGAGGTGTTCGCAGCGCGAGCGCGTGAGGAAGCGTCGACCATGTCGAAGGGCATTTTCGCCTGGGCCGAGCACGAGTCACGCCAAAAGACGCAAGCGTGACCGACAACTCGTCGCGGTCCGTGGAACTCGACGGCGTCGACGGGTGCAAGCCCGACACGAGGTCGGGGTCCCGACCGTCCCAGACCAGTGCGCGGGGTCGCACGTCTCTCGACGTTGGCTGGTTCGACGATGTTGACGCGACGCTCGATGTCGCTGCGTGCCAACAGCCGGGCGGGCAGGGAATCGGACGGCCATTCGCCGGCGGCGGGACTGCGTGCCGTGACGCTGGCCGCGCAGCGATGTTCGAGACGGCCGCCGAGGCAAGGATCACGACGAACTCGACGACGAGACCGGGCGGGCTGGCGGGCACGTCGGCTGATGATCGATCGGCATTGCAGGCCCGTCTCGCGCAAGTATGGCCAGACCGTACGTGCATCAGGCCGACACGACGGCGGGCGTCACCCACCGACGACCTGGCGGTCGGCGAAGCCGTATCCGACACAAAGGACAGGCGATGAAGCTCAACGGTTCGAAGATCCTGCTGACCGGCGCATCGTCGGGTATCGGCGCCGCGCTCGCACCGATCCTCGCGCAGCGGGGCGCGGCCGTCGGCATCGTCGCCCGTCGAGCCAATCGCCTCGAAGCGGTGCTCGAGCGGTGCAAGCAGCACACGCCGGAGTCACGCATGTGGGCGGTGGATCTGTCCGACCTGTCGGCGGCCGAGAAGCTCGCCCTCGACGCGTGGGACGCGTTCGGCGGCCTCGACGCGGTCGTGCACAACGCCGCGATCCCGAAGCGGGTGCACATGTCGCGCATGACCTTCGACGACGTCGACGAAACAATGAACGTCAACTTCCACTCTCCTGTCCGTATGACGCTGGCACTGCTGCCGAAGATGCTGGAACGGAAGTCGGGAACGATCGTGTGGGTGTCGAGCATGGGGGGCCGCATTCCGATCGCGAACGAGTCGGCATACAACGCCGCGAAGTACGCGATGTGCGGATTCGCGGAAGCGATGTACCTCGACATCGCAGGCAGCGGCGTCGACGTCAAGCTGATCATGCCCGGACCGATCGACACCGAAATCTGGGACATACCGGGCAACGAACCGGCCTTGATCGAAATCGAAAAAGTTCCCGCGGCCGACTGCGCGGCTGGGATCGCCGACGCGATGGCCGACGACGGCTTCGAGTACTACGTGCCGCCCGTGTATCCCGGCGGTATCGGCGCCAAGGACCTCGCGTTGGCGAAGGTGCAGGACTGCGACCACTACCTCGTCGGCATGGCCGACATGGCCCGCGCCCTGCGCAACGGTTGACGACGCAACGTCAACGTGTCGCGTACCGCTCGAGATGAGGAACGGCTCGCAGATCTCGAGCGCTGCGGGTTTCGTCCGAATGGTTGATCGTCAGGGGTAGGGAAACCACTCCGGAAGCCGCAGGCCGCCGAGGTCGCCACTCGCAGTCAACCCTGCGCCGCTCGGGTCTCGCCCGTACAGCCACGCGAGCACGTCGCAACCCCAGCCGGTCACCGTCCCGTCGACCGGCGCAGCCGCGTTGTCGTCGCGTTCGACGGTCGCGACGTCGTCATGGATCCGCACGATCCAGGCCCGCGCGTGATCGGTGGTCTCGACGCGCACGTTGAGGTCGACGGGCAGACGCCGTGCGTTCGCACGCGACGGAAGTTCGGCGAAGATGTCGTCCAGACCGCGCGACACGAACGAGACCGGCCACTCGGCGCACGAGTAGCCCAGGCCGAGATCGACGTGATGCACCTCGACTTCGCGCCACCGTGACCACACCCAGCCCCGTTGTGTCCGGGTACCGGTGAGCGACCGGCCGACACGATCCCACGAGTCGTCGGGAAGGCGTATCCATGCTTCCATCAGGGCGTCGCACGAGCGCCGCAGGTCGGCTAGCAGCGCGGCCGCGCCGACGCCGCGCCCAGCCGCGATCTCGGCCGCTCGCTGGTCGGCGCCGCCTGGGTATTGCGTTCCGGTCTCACCGCGTTGCGCCGCCTCGGCGATCCCGCGTCCGCCGTCGGCGTTGCGGGCCAAATGCGTGAGCACCTCGGCACGCGACCAGCCGGCCAGGAGCGACTTCGCCGCGGCTTGCTCGTCGGTGAGGTCTGCCACGACGCGCAGGAGCCGCCGGGTCCCGAGACGCACAGCCTCGATGTCGGTCGCCGGTGCTCCCACCACGCTCCTAGGCGCTGATCCCGCCGTCGACAGTGACCGTTGTTCCGGTCGCGAAACCTGACGCGTCGCTCGCGAGATATAACACGGCGCCGACGATCTCGGTCGGGTCCGCGATCCGTTTGATCAGCATCTGGTCGTACATACGCGCGGTGAACTCGGGATTTGCGGCACCCGGCGCCATCATGTCAGTGAGGAACGGTCCGGGCGCAATCTCGTTGACCCGCACACCCCAGCTCGCCCACTCTTTGGCCATGACCAGTGTGAGCGCGTGCAGCGCCGCCTTCGACGAGCAGTAGAGCCCGAGCCCCGCGCCCGGACGGAACGCACCGGTCGTGACGACGTTCACGATCACGCCGCCGCCGTGTTCGCGCATCCGCGGCGCGCAGCGCGACGCAAGCCACATCGGCCCAAGTGTGTTCGTCGCGTACGTCTTGTGGAAGAGCTCTGGACTCGAGTCGACCAGTTGTGTGCCGGGCGACATGGCCGCGTTGTTGACGACGATGTCGACGTGCCCGAACGTCGAGTATGCAGTGTCGACGAGCGCGTCGATCTGGTCGGTCCGGCCGACGTGGCAGGCGACAGCCTGCGCGCGACCGCCTCGGCCCTCGATCTCCCGTGCCACCAATTCGCAGTTTTCGACCTTCCGGCTGGCAACGACGATGTCGGCTCCGGCCGCGGCGAGCCCGAGCGCGATGGCCTTCCCGAGCCCTCGGCCCCCTCCGGTGACGATCGCGGTCTTGGCGGTCAGGTCGAACAGATTCCCGTCGGGCACGAACAGGACCTTACGCTGCGGACCGTGAACGACGACCGCTTGTACTTCCGTCAGCTGCTCGCCGGGCGCGACTTCGCCGCGTCTGATCCGATCGCCCAACAGATGGTGAACTTCGTGTACCTCGTGGGCGACCGCGAGACGGGCGAGGCCGTCGCGATCGACCCCGCGTACGGCGTGCGGGAACTCGTCGACATCGTCGGCGCCGACGGCCTGCGACTCACCGACGTGCTCGTGACCCACTACCACCCTGATCATGTGGGCGGAAATCTCGGCGGCTGGTCCATCGAAGGACTCGCCGAGCTCCTCGCGATCGACGGAGTCACCGCGAAGGTGCACGTACAGGCCGAAGAGGCGTACGGCGTCAAACGCGTGACGGGCGCGTCCGACTCCGATCTTGTGCTCCACGCCTCGGGCGACACCGTGCACGTCGGAGCCGTGCCGATCACGCTGATCCATACGCCGGGCCACACGCCGGGTTCGCAGTGTTTCTTCGTCGACGGCCGCCTCGTTGCCGGCGACACGCTGTTCCTCGACGGATGTGGGCGCACCGACCTGCCCGGCGGCGATCCGGCCGCGCTGTACGAGAGTCTCACCCGCAAGCTCGCGATCGTTCCCGACGACGCGATCCTCTATCCCGGCCATCAGTACTCGCCGGCGTCTGCGGCACCGATGGGTGACGTACGCCGCGACAACTACGTGTTCCGGCCCCGCACACGTGAGCAGTGGATGGCAATGTTCGGCAACGACGGAATGTGATGCTGGACGCACAGCTGGCGGCACTCAGTTTCTGTTATGTCACGACCACCGGCCGGACGACCGCCAAGGCGCACCGGATCGAGATCTGGTTCGCTGCACATCCCGAACGCGACACGATCTACATGCTGTCCGGCGGGCGCGATCGTGCCGACTGGGTACGCAATCTCGTCGTGTCGCCGTCGTGCACCGTCGAGATCGGCGACGCCACCTACCGGGGCTACGGACGTGTGATCGAAGGCTCCGCCGAAGACGAACCTGCGCGCACGCTGGTGCACGACAAGTACGCGCGGGGCGACGACCTTGCAGATTGGCGCGCGACGGCGCTGCCGATCGCGATCGATCTCACTGCGGCCGGTTAGCCGTCAGCCGACCGGGATGAGACGCTCGCCGTCCCAACGGCCGGCACCGGGCGCCGGCCACAGCGGGCCGATCAAGATGGCGTCTTCGGCGAGGAGCTTTTCGAGCTCGTCGTTGGCGACGCCGGAGTCGACGTGCTCTGGGGGACATTCACCGGTCGCGAGATGCAATGCGCTGACCGCGAGATGACCGACGATGACGGCCTGTTCGCCTCCCGAGCTGACCCGAACGATCTGATGTCCGGGACTGTGGCCACCCGTGTGCTGAATGGAGACGTCGTCCGTGAGACGCGTCGACGCGCCGGTGACGGCTTGCACCGCTCCCTGGGCACGCAATTGTGGCATCACGTGTTCCAGCCTGACCATGCCGGCGTCCATCGCGTCGAGTTCAGTTTGTGACATCAGGATCGGCGCGTTCGGGAAGAAGCGCTCCCAGGAACCGTCGTCGTTGCGCCAGGCCAGCATTCCCACACCTTCGTAGTGGGTCGCGATCGCATGGGTGAAGCTCTCACGTGGAAAACCGGCCGACGTCAGCAGCGCCGCGAACGCTGCTTGATGGGCCGCGGCGTCGTTGTCGTTGCGAAGAATCTCGTCGGCCGCGAACGCGGGATCCACCACGATGCGTGCGTCACCACTGTCGATGACCCACGCCGCGGCACCGGCCCGGACCTCGCCCCGTTCGGCCCACACTGGTTCAGCCCATGACACCGCGGCGACCGCTTGGGGCGACAGGCCGACGCGGGCCGGATCGACACCAACATCTGCGTACCCGACGCGGGTGAGCTCGACGTTTCCGACCCGGACCGTGTTGGTGGTCATGGCGCGAGCATGGCAGCCTCACCAGGTCAGGTCGAGCGTTTTACGCATGGCAGCTTCGAAGTCGGCGTCGTCGAAATGGCGCCGCGCGCTCAAGATCATCTCGGCGTCGCTGCCCACCGGGACACGCAACGACGTCGCCGGGTTCTCGAGCGCGTCGGCAATCGCGATGGCGACGAGCTCTGGGCCCGGACGACCGGACGGGCCGGTCACCTTCGCGTCGGTGCTGGCCCATTGCTGCCAGAGGTCGGCGTATACGGCAGGACCATCGTGGCGAGGTGAGGCTTTCATGCCCGGCGCGATGTATCCGGGTTCGATGATGACCACACGAATGCCGAAGTGGGCGAGCTCATAGTGCAGCGTCTCGGAGAGTGCCTCGAGCGCGTATTTCGACGCGGCGTACGCACCTTCGAGCGGCGTCGAAACCCGACCCTGCACCGAACTGACGTTCGCGAACACTCCGGAGCCTCGTGCTCGCCACGCCGGGATCAGCAGCTGCGCAAGCCGCAACGGTCCGTACGTGTTGGTATCGACGATCGACTGCAGGCGCTCCAACGGAAAGTCCTCGAGCGGACCTCCGCCGGACAGTGCCGCGTTGTTGACGACGGCGTCGAGTTCGCCGGCCGCGTCGAGCGCGGCGAGGATCGATGCTGCGTCGGTCACGTCGAGCGCGAGATGTTTGGCCGCGTCGAGGTCTTCGAGCAGGCGAGGGTCACGCGCGGTGGCGACCACCTCGTGGCCGCGCCGCGCGCACTCGACGGCCGTCGCCCGGCCGATTGCCCGGCCTGCGCCGGTCACCAGTATCCGCATACCGGCAACCTATAGCCGGATGTGGTCCGACAGGAACGTCAGGCTGCGTCGGGGCCGCGGTCGTCTCGGGGGACGCGGGTGACGTTGGTCGCCTCGACCCGCCGCACGACGCCTCGGCCGCCTGCCGGATGTGCAGCGATGGCACGTTCGAGCCCACTCAAGACGTCGGCGTGCCGAGACCGCGTTTGACGCCACTTCCGCATTGCTCGCTTGTGCGCCTCACCGGACATGCACTGCTCATCGGCATGTCCGCGCGAGAGTTGAACACCACTGTTCGGACCGGTCCGGTGCTCAGCTCGGCGTGAACAGCACCGGCAGGGAGTTCGGTCCGCGAAACGCGTAGCCTTCGATCACGGCGTCGCTGGACAGTGCAGGATCGAAGCGCAACCCGGGAAGGCGGTCGAGGATTCGGTTGAGTCCGACCCGCAACTCGAGCCGGGCGAGATGCATGCCCAGACACTGGTGCGGCCCGGTCCCGAAGGCGAGGTGATGCTGCACGGAACGGCCAAGCTTCCACTGTTCGGCATCTTCCCACCGTGATTCGTCGTGGTTGGCTGACGCGGTGATCACACCGACCGGCGCGCCAGCGCTGATCGGACATCCCGCCACTTCGGTGTCGCGAGTCGCGATGCGACTGACCTGCGTCACGGACGTCTCCCAACGGAGTGTCTCTTCGATGACGTCGGGCAACAATTCGCGGTCGGTGTAGACGCGTTCGAGGTCGTCGGGGTGCGACAGCAGTGCGAAGAGGCAGTTTCCCATGACCCGGAATGTCGTCTCGGCGCCCGCCGGTAACAGCAGGCGGAGAAACCCGTAGATCTTCGAGTCGGTGAGCTTTTCTCCGTCGACCTCCTCGTGCACGAGGTCGGAGAGAAAGTCGCCGTTGGGGTTGGTGCGACGCGACTCGACGAGCGGACGGAGGTAGTCGACCATCGCCCGTGACGCGGCCATGCCCTCCTCGGGGGACAGCGGCCCGGTGTTGATCTTCTCGGCCCATCGTGCGAACTGCGCGGCGTCTTCCAGTGGCACCCCTGCGATGCCGCAGATCACCTGCACCGGGTAGACCGACGTGATCGACGCGACGAGGTCGGCGTGCCCGAGGGGTGCGATGGCGTCGAGCAGCCGGTCGATGGTCGGGCGCACGAGGGTTTCGTCCCACCGTTCGAGCTGCGACGCACGGAACGCCTTGGCGACCAGGTTGCGGTAGGTGCGGTGGTCGGGGCCGTTCATCGCGAGGATGAGGTCGCCCATGAACTGGCCGATGTGCTGCGCGTTGATCGACGACGAAAAGGTGTCGGCGTCGCGCAGCACCGTCTCGGCGTCGGTGTAGCGCACGATCTGGTAGCTGGTGCCGGGACCGTAGAACTCCGTGTTCGAGGCGACGACGGGACATTCGGCCCGTCGGGCCCGCGCCCATTCGGGATACGGCTGGCCGTGCAGCCAGCTGGTGCTCGACGCGACGTCTTCGTCGACGGCTTCGACGGGGGTGGATTGATCCGCCATGTTCACCTCTCGGCTTGCGTACCTGACACGGTAGTCAGTCAAGGCCCGTCGGGATCGCGCCGATGTTGCGATGCATGGCGAAAGACAAGGCCACCAAGGACAAGGGCACCAAACCGAAGCGCGGCCGGGTGCTGGGTCCGACGACGATCGCGCGGCCGGCACTGTTCGGCGCCGCGGCGCTAACGGTGCTGAGGGTGGCGACGAAAGGCTGACCTGGCCTGCCGAGCGCACCCTGCGCCGGCGCCGAGCCGCGACCCTTCGACGTCCGCGACGCGGCCTGGTACGACCCGCACCTGGACGACTGCCTTTCGACAGGTTGGCAGCCGAGGCCGCGGCCCGGACGGGACACGGCCTCGGTTCCGGATGCGGCAACGGTGCCCCGCGAACTGACCGCTACGTCGCCGACAAATGTGCGTCCGCGGTCGGGTGGGCGCCATCGTCGACGACACCTCCGGCGGCGACATGCTGTCGGAGCCGATGCCGAGCGTCGACACCGCGCATTCGATGTCGGTTCGAGCGCGGCACGTCGGTGCGTCGACGCGCAGGTCCCGTCGCGGTCGCAGGCGGGCAGTCCTACGCAACGACGAGCACGCTCGCCGTTTACACCGTGACGGCCCCGGCCGTCCTCTGCGGGACCGCCGGGTACGGGCGCAAGAATGGTCGTCGAATTCTTGTGCGGCAGTGGGGGTCGCTAGCCTGGCGAACATGTCGGCTTCTGCGCCCGCGTCGGCGCAAGCACGCGGTGTGAATCCGTTCGCGGACACCGAAGACCAGGCCGCGCTCCGCCAACTCGCGCGCGACGTCGCGGAGCGTTCGCTCGCACCGATGGCCCGTCACGGCGACGAGACCGAAGAGTTCCCGCAGGCCTCGTGGGATGCGATCCGTCAGGCCGAATTGTTCGGTATCACGATCGGAGAACGGTGGGGCGGCGCCGGACTCGGAGACGTCGAGGCGGCCATCGTGCTCGAAGAGCTCGCACGCGCCGACGTGTCGAGCGCGATCCTCGCGCAGCTCATCTTCAACGGTCCGCCGCGCGCGATCGAGCACCTCGGCACCGACGAGTTGCGCGACCGCTGGCTCCCGGTCGCGGCAAGCGGCGACGGACTGTTCTGCATCGGGATCAGCGAAACGGAGGCCGGATCGGCCGTGGGGCACATGCGCGCCCGTCTCACGCCCGACGGTGACGGCTTCCGGCTCAACGCCTACAAGAACTACGTGACGGGCGGACACAAGGCGGTGGCGTGCCTGGTCTGGTGCCGGTTCCCCGACAGCGTCGGCACGAAAGGCATCGGTGCGGTCCTGGTCGATCTGACGACGCCGGGCGTGACGGTGACCGGCACGCACGTGAAGATGGGCCTGCGCGCGACGAGCGAAGCCGAGCTCGCGTTCGACGACGTCCGTGTCGAACCGGCCGACGTGTTGGTCTGGGCAGACCCGACGAACAGCGAGTCGTTCAAGACCCTGATCTCGCATATCAATCACGAACGGTGCGGGAACGCCGCGATGTGCATCGGCGCCGCGCAAGGCGCACTCGAGTACGCCGTCCAGTACATGGGTGAGCGTCGGACCGGCGACAAAACCCTCGCCGATTTCCAAGGCTTGCAGTGGAAGGTCGCCGACATGACGACCCAGCTCGAAGGGGCGCGTCTGCTGTTGCAGCGGGCGCTGCACATGGCCGGACCGCACGGCACCCCTCCCGCGCTCGAAACCGCGATGGCGAAGACGGCCGCCAACCTCGCGGCGAAATTCGTGTGCGATGAAGCGATCCAACTTCTCGGCGGCTACGGCTTCTCACGTGAGTATCCGGTGGAGCGCGTCTACCGAGACATTCGCGGCCTTTGTATCGGTGCGGGGACCGTCGAGATCCAACGCAACTTCATCGGTTCGAGTGTGCTGCGGGGCGCGACGCCGGCCAGCGACGGCTGGAAATCGCGTCCAGCCCGAGCCTGACGCAGCCTGACTTCCGATCAGTCGTGCTCGCACCGACGTTCCGCACACCGCTCGCGGACCGGTACCGCGAGCGGGGCGGACCGTGGGACCGTCCGTCACTCGATGAGCTCCTGACCCACGCGGCGGCACCGGAGTTCGCGGATCGCGTCGCACGCGTCGCGGGAGGACTGCGGGCGCGTGGTGTCGAGGCTGGCGACGCGGTCGCCTGGCAGTCGGCGAACCGCGACGAGGTCGCGTTGTTGTACCGCGCCTGCTGGCGGCTCGGCGCGGTCGCGGCGCCGCTGCACCATCAGCTCGGCGGGTCTGAGGTCGAGCGGGCGAGACGGGCGGTGGCACCCAAAGTCGTCGTCGATGATCTCAACGTGTTGCCCGACGGCCCGCCCGTCTCGCAGCTGTGGACCGATCAGGAACAGCTTGCCGCAGTGTTGTTCACCTCCGGTTCGAGCGGGACGCCCAAAGGTGTGCTGCACACGCAAGCGACCCTCGCTTACAAAGCCGTGCTCATGGCCGACGTGCATGCGTTGAACGTCGACGATTGTGTCCTGATGCCCGCGCCGGGCGCGCACATCTCCGGCCTCCTGAACGGTGTGACGCTGCCCGGTGTCGTGCCGTTCCGTACGGTGTTCATGGCGCGTTGGGATCCGGAACTCGCACTCGAACTGATCGAACGTGAACGTGTCACGTTCATGGTGGGTCCGCCGACGTTCTTCGTGTCCCTCATGCACGCACCGGGCTTCGCGCCGGCCCGGGTCGCGAGTTTGCGGCTGATCTCCTCAGGAGGGGCGGGCGTCAGCGTCGCGTTCGTTGAGGAAGCATCGGCGGTCCTCGCCGCGACGGTGAAACGCACCTACGGATCGACTGAGGCACCGACGATCGCGACCAGCGTCGGTGTCGATCCGATCGACGCCGCGCACACGCACGACGGTCACGCGATCGGCGACGTCGAGCTGCGCGTCGTCGACGGCGAGCTGCGCGTGCGCGGGCCCGAAGTGTGTGTCGGGTATCTCGACGCCGACCAGAACGACGTCGCGTTCGATGCCGACGGCTGGTTCCGCACCGGGGACCTCGCGTCCGTCGACCGCGACGGTTGGCTCACGATCGTCGGGCGGCTCAAGGACCTGATCATCCGGGGGGGCGAAAACATCTCGACCGCGGAGGTGGAACGCGAACTCGAAGCCCATCCCGACGTACGCCAAGCCGTGGTGGTCGGATATCCCGATCCGCTCATGGGCGAACGCGTCGCGGCCTTCGTCGTCGCGGCGTCGGGTTTCGACGTCGACACGGTCGGCGCGTGGTTCTCGTCGCGCGGTATCGCACGCTTCAAGACACCGGAACGGGTCATCGTGGTTGATGGGCTGCCGACGCTGCCGACCGGCAAACCCGATCGGCACGCGCTCCGCTCGCAACTCTGACCGGCCTTCGGCGCGTCTGTCTAGGCGACGGGCTTGATCATCCGCCAGACCGGTTCGGGCGCGTGGATCACCGACCCCTCACGTGTCCGCAAGCCGGCGCTTCGCGCTTCGCCCACTCGCTCGTAGCCTCGCCCGAGATACAGCGCGAGGGCGCTCGGATTTTCTTTCGAGACGGTGAGGCGAACCTGCGTGCAGCCACGACGACGGGCCTCGGCTTCTGCCGCCTCGATCAGGGTGGAACCGATTCCTCGCCTCCGGCTGGCCTCGGTCACGACGAATCCTGAGATGTCGGCTTGGCGAGCATTCGTCGTGACGGTGATACGACCAACGATCTGACCGTCGAGTTCGCCTAAGAGCACGACGCCGCCACCGCGTCGCATCACTGCCGACAGTTGCGGGCGGTACTCGCCGGCAGGTCCGCCAACGTCGGGATGATGCAGGTCGCGTTCTTCTGCGGCCCGAATGACGATCTGTGTCACTCGGGGAGGTGGCATACCGCCTCGACATTATTGCCGTCGGGATCGCGGACAAAAGCTCCGTAATAGTCGGGGTGATATTCGGGCCAGACGCGCGGCTCGTGAAGTACCTCGGCGCCGGCCGCGACTGCGGCGTCGAAGAAGCTGCGCACCGCGGCGCGGTCAGCGGCGACGAACGCGATGTGGCTCTCTCGGTTCGCCTCGCCGGTCGCCCGAACCGAAATCCAAAACGACGGCTTCCCGTGGGTGCCGTATCCGGCGTAGGTCGCGAAATCCATGATGCGAGTGCCTCCGAGCGGGGCCAGCACGGCGTCGTAGAACGCGGCGCTGGCCGGGTAGTCATCGCATTGGATCGACAGATGATCAAGCATGTCGCGATCCTACGAGGCGTCCCAGCACGAGGACCGCTTCGTAAGGCTTGGTCACGGTGCCGCCGAGTTCGACATCGATCGTGTGGGTCAGCCGTTCGTACAGCTCGGCCCGGCGGGCCTCGCCGAGCCGCTGATGGCTCGCGTAGGTATCGAGAAGCATCACAAAGTCGTCGGCGTTGTAGTCGACCGTGAACGGGAAGACATGACGTTCGATCGAGCCGAACCGTCCGCTGTCCGCGAGTTCAGCCGCGGGGTCGTAGTCGGGACGGTCGGGTGTGAGGGGCGCGAGCACGGCAAGTTCGGGCGCGACGTCTTCGTACGTTCGGCGGATCGGCACCCACCGAACGTCGTCGGTGTCGGGAACGTGCGCGTTCCACCACAAGGCGATCACTCCGTGTGGACGAAGCACGCGCGCGGCTTTGTCGTAGCCGACGAGAGGATCGACCCAATGCCACGCGGTCGCCGACGCAACGACGTCGAACGCGCCGGATTCGAGATCGGCCGACTCGTACGTCGCGGTCAGCACGTCGACGTGGGCAAGGGTCGCACACCGGTCGCGGGCGACGGCCGCGAGCGTCGCGCCGGGTTCGATGCCGAGCACATGCCATCCCAACGCGGCCATCTGCATGGTGGCCTGCCCGGTCCCGATCCCGACCTCCAGCACCGTCGGCGGGTCCGGCGATCGTCGGTAGTCGCCGATCGCGGCGAACACGGCGTGCGGATATCCGGGCCGTACCGCGTCGTATCGGTCGGCGACCTGATCGAAGCGCGACACGTCGTCCGAGATCCGAGCGATCGCGAGCAGACGTTCGATCACGTCGGCTTTGGCGTCGCTGTAGCCTGCCCGGTCGTCGGGAAGCAAGCGGGCGTGGCGGCGCTTCTCGGCGACGTACTCGTCGGCACGCGACCGGACCCGGCGCAGCAGATCACGGAACTGCACGTGATCGAGGTGCGCCTTCGAGTCGGCGACGACGACGTACAGATGGTGATCTTCGGGTCGTCCGTCCGGGACGTCGAACGATGCTCGACCCGGAACGCCGCACTCGCCTTGGTGAGACCAGCCGGCCGCGTCGAGACGTTCGATCACCGCCGCGACGTCATCGGGTCGAGGCACCACAACGTCGATGTCGATGATCGACTTCGCGACGAGGCCCGGCACCGAGGTGCTGCCGACGTGTTCGATCGTCACCGCCAGGCCAGCCAACACGGTACGAAGTCGGTCGCGGAGCACCGCATAGCGGTCGGGCCAAGCCGGGTCGTAGTCGACGAGGCGGAGCACCGAAGCGGCGACCGACCGTTCGATGTCCCAGCCGTGATGGTCGGCGTCGTGGGCGTTTGCGCGGACGACATCGAGCACGGCCAGTTCGCCACGGTCGGGATGCACCAGCACGACGTCGGCTGTGAGCGCGAGATCGGCTGTTTCGGTCCAGTCGCGTGCCGCACGGGCGAGCGCCCAGAGCGCAGCCTTGGTCGACATGGTTGCGTACGACCGCACCCGCGCCAGCGTCGACTCGTCGTACGCTGCGACCTGCACGACACCGTCGAGCGCGGCACCGACCCAGCGCTCAGACCAGATCCGAAGGTTGTCGGCGACGTGGCAGACGTACTCGCGCGCCGACCACTCGTTCGCCGGATGCCGCTGCGTCCCGTCGAGTCCCTGCAGCAGATCCGAGTAGCGACCCGCAATTCCGGCAACGAGCGCCACCGCGTCGTCGAAGGAGATCGACCAGTCGAACCCGCACCCATCGCACGGATCGCCGTACAGACCTGGCCCCCAGCCATTCACGACACAATCCTCGCGCGGATACGTCGCAGGTTTTCACGAACGTGTCCGAATCTCGGACGTCTTACCCGACGACAACGTGCAGGGTCATGCGCGAGCGACGACCGCGACGTGACCAGGACCAGACACCGGCCTTGACGCGGAGGAGCTGCACCCGTCGCAGTGAAGCGCTCGACCTGGGCAGCGTGAGTGCCGCTTCGACATAGCCCCGCACCGACTGGTCGATGCCGAACCGCTCAGACCAGTCGGCCCGCGCGTCGCGACCCGGCCGGGGGCATGGGCACCGGGCACGGTGCTGACGTCCGCGCGTCTAACTTGCCTCGTCGTCAGCCAACTCCAGCCGACAACGGGGAGGCCGCCATGGGCGAGGTATCCGAGCGTTACCAACGGCTGACCGACGCGTTCGCGGCGAAGATCGCGGCGGTTCCTCCCGACCGGTGGGAACATCCCTCGCCGTGCGCCGACTGGACCGCACGCGACATCGTGCGGCACGTCATCGCGACCCAGGGCATGTTCGTAGGGTTCGTCGGCCTCGAACTCGGCGACATCCCGTCCGTCGACAACGACCCGGCCGCCGCGTGGGATGCGGCTCGGTCGGTCGTGCAGCATAACCTCGTCGACCCGGCGGGCGCGGCGGCCGAATTCGACGGATTCCAAGGTCGTACGACCTTCGAGGCGGCGGTCGACCGGTTCTTGTGTTTCGATCAGGTCGTGCACGGATGGGACCTCGCACGAGCCGCCGGCCTCGACGAGCGCATCGACCCCGCCGACATCGCCCGCGTCCGTACCCAAGCTGAGGCGTTCGGCGACGCATTGCGCAGCCCGCAGGCTTTCGGCCCGGAGGTTCAGCCGCCCCCCGGCGCCGACGACCAGGCGCGACTGCTCGCCTTCCTCGGCCGCACCGTGTAATCGGCACGAACGTTGACGTGCGGGCGTTGCCGTTTCGGCGCGGTCGAGCGGCGAGACGGCGCGTCGTCGCGCGCTACTCGCCCCACGGGGTCGTGTCGACGCCCATCATCTGGAAGCCCTTGATCACAGCGCGAGGATTCATCGTGCCGGGCGCCCAGTGGTAGTTCCACATACGTTCCTTCGCCACGTTTTGGACGAACATCTTCGCCTGATCGAGGTTCACGAGCACCCCGCGCGTCGACGTCTGCCGTTCGTAGCGTTCCGCGTGATCGGCGTCGATCACATAGTTCATCGCGTCGCACATACGGACCATGTCGACGTTGTTCCAGTCATACGGCGACAACGAAAGGTGGAGGAATACGCCTGGCGGGCTGACCGACTGGAGCTCGAAGTTCTTCGACACGAGCGTCACGGGCGCCATACAGCATGCGCAGTGCGATTCGAGCCGTACGGTCTTGTCCTTGAACGGCGGCATATGCGAGAACGCGATCGCTTCGCTTGCGCAGCCGACGAACGAGTGGAACTTGTCGTCGATGTAGGCGCGCACCTGGGACGGGTACGAAGAAAACGGCGGTGCCTTCAGCAGGTTGCAGTTCTGTGTGTTCTCGTCGACCGTGATCACGATGCCGAGCTGGAGTTCCTTGTAGGCCTGGATGATGCGACGGCGGTCCAGTTCGGTCGCTTCGCTCACCTCGCGCAGAGTCGGGCCGCGGCCGTGCTCGCACCAGAACTCGAAGACGAAGGCCCGCACCTGCTTGGCGCGGTCGGAGAACTCGAAGGA
>Ga0182024_10012305_pt1 | contig 16954 bp, 14 predicted proteins | sample P32metaG_FD_120480 | JGI IMG/M metagenome (GOLD analysis project Ga0182024, IMG submission 120480) | Permafrost microbial communities from Stordalen Mire, Sweden - P3-2 metaG (Illumina Assembly) | ecosystem: Environmental > Terrestrial > Soil > Wetlands > Permafrost | place: Sweden: Stordalen...
GTGGACGCTGAAATCCAAGGATCTACCCGTCCGTCGCTTTCACGATCTGCGCCACGGCTGCGCGACGCTGCTGCTCGCCAGTGGCGTCGACCTCAAGACGGTCTCAGCAATCCTCGGACACAGCACGATCGCGATCACGGCCAACACGTATGCCGGTGTCCTCCACTCGCTCCATGCGGATGCGGCTGACCGCATCACGCGCCTGCTTGCGCCAGCGACCGCGTGAACATTGCAGAGATCACCGCCGCACCGCCGCGTTAGCGCGACCCGAAACCGTTGCCCGAGGATACCTGATCTACGTACGTGCAGTGCTCCTCGATCCAGCGGCAGAGTCCGTCTCGAGGCACTCTCACGGCGCGCCCCACCCTAATCACCGGGATCTCCCCGGAGCGGAGCAATGCGTACGTCCGGGTGCGGCCGAGCCGAAGTGCGACCGCAACGTCGCGCACCGTCAGTAGCATCGACATCGGTGCCAGCAAATACGTTCCGTTGGCCCGCGTGTGAGCGCCCAACTCAGTCGCGGGCGCAGCCACAGGCAGTGGGGCAGCGGAGTAGGTCTCAGAGCGAGTACGCCCACGCCGGCGACCTTCCGAAGTCGTCGAAACGGGTGGGGTATCCACGGGGAAACTGAGCTGCCGCGACATGATCACCGACGACTCCATCGAGCGACACCCCGCAGTATTGCCACGCGGGGAGTCGTCCCGGGCGCGCGGCGCCCAGCGCTCTCGGTCACCTCGCGAGGGTCGCGACTCTCGCGTCTTTCGCGGGTTTCACCCTTGAAGCGGACATCGCAAATCAGACGCATTGCGCGCATGCCGCTTGGCTCGCGACGTTCGCGCAGTCAGCGTGCCACGCTGATCAACTGGATTGCGCGCGTCTCGCTCACCACGCGAAGGACGCGCGTTCAGCGAAGTTCGCGTCATCCGCGAACCCCGCGAACCCCGCGACGGGAAAGGCCACTGCGACGGCCGATGGTCTGCAGGGTCGGAGGCTTCGGCAGCGCCTCTGGCTCCCTCGACATCATCTCTCAGTCTTCCACCAACCGGCCATCTCCTCTGCGCTTCCGACAAACGCACCCGCATCACACCTCTTGTCACCGCCTTCACGACCTCACAGACAGGCATCGTCCACCCGAAACCACACACAGTTGCATCGCTGATTTCTCCCAGATCAAACGTTCCGAAAAAGTAAGCGCCCTGTAGGCGCTTTCTCCCTACGCTGGAACGCGTGCACCACGGGATTCCGCGATGATCTCGATCGGCAAGCTCACGAGCGTCGAGCATGCGGTGCGGTACCTCCGCGAGGCGGTCGCGCAGCAGCAGCTCGAGTACTACACCGCTCGTGGCGAGTCGCCGGGACGCTGGGCCGGGCCCGGTGCGGAGGCGCTCCAGCTGCGCGGCGAGGTGACCGACACCGACTTTGCGGCGGTGCTCGCCGGCACACATCCGCGCACGGGTGAGGACCTCGGCAAACACTGGCGGAGGCAGACGGTCGTGGCCTTCGACGTCACGGTGTCCGCACCTAAGGACGTGAGCATGCTCTACGCGCTCGGTGATGAGCGCACCAGGTCGACCATCCTGCGCATCCACGGTGAGGGAGTCCAGGCCGCCGCCGAGTATCTCCAGGCCAACGCCGGCTGGGCGCGTCAGTACAACCCGGACATCAAGGCCACCGAGGCCGTTCGGGCCAAACTGGTCATGCCGGAGTTCGTGCACCGCACCGCCCGGCCGGTGACCGATCCGGCCACCGGCATCGTGACCGTCGATCCGCAGCTGCACACGCACATCACCGTCCCCACCTGGGTGCAGCGACCCGACGGGAGCTGGAGCCAGCTGCACAGCGAGCCCCTGTTCCAGCACGCGGCTGCGGCCGGGGCCATCGCCCAGGCGGAGTGGCGCGACCGCCTGGTGCGCGAGCTCGGCATCTCGACGGTGGTCGACGGCAAGGGCTGCTTCTCCATCGTCGGCATCACCGCCGCGCAGCGGCGTGAGTTCTCTCGCAGGTCGCTCCAGATCGACGCCGCGGCGGCCGCATATGACGTGACTACACGGAGTGGGCGCGAGGTGGCGACGCTCGATACCCGCGAGGGCAAGCACGAGGTCGCGGCTACCGAGGATCTCTTCGCCCGCTGGCACGAACGGGCCGCGAGCGTCGGGCTCGACAGCGAGACCGTGCATGCGCTGCTCCGGCGTAAGCCCGGTGCGCTGGACCCGCGGCGTCTCGACGTGCAGCGCTCGGTGGACATCCTCGGCGTGCATGGGCTCACGGCCCGGCAGGCGACCTTCACCCGTCGCGACCTCATCCGCGCCGTCGCCTCGCACGCACCCCTAGGCATGAGCCGTGTGCAGCTGCAGGCCACCGTCGACTTGATCCTCGCCGATCGTGACACGGTGGAGCCCCTGCCGCCTCGGCTCCGCGAGGGGGAGACCGAGCCCGAGGCGATGCTGCGCTGGGCCGAGACCGGCCATGACCTCCCTACACCACCCCGGAGATGCTCGCCCTGGAGCGGGGCATGGTGGCGACAGCCCAGGCTCGTGCCGGCGCGGGCGTCGGGATGGCCCGCGCCGACACGGTCGCGGCGGCGATGGCGGCGCGCCGGACGCTCACCCGCGATCAGCGAAGGATGATCGACGAGGTCTGCCTCAGTCCCGCCGGTGTCTTGGTCATCGAGGGTGACGCCGGTGTCGGGAAGACCTACGCGCTGGAGGTCTGCCGCGAAGCCTTCGATGCCTCCGGCGTCGAGGTGGTCGGCTGCGCCCTGGCCGGACGCGCCGCCGAGCTGCTCGAGGAGGGCTCAGACATCGCCTCGACGACGGTGGCATCCACGCTCCACCAGCTCCAGGTCGAGCGCCTTCCCTACGGCGGCGTGCTCGTCGTGGACGAGGCGGGGATGCTCGGCGACCGCCAGCTCGCCGAGCTGGTCTCGCTGGCAGCGCGCGATGAGGCGAAGTTGGTGGTGGTCGGCGATCCCTTCCAGCTCCAGCCCATCGAGGCGGGCGCACCGATGCGCACCCTGAGCGATCACATCGGCAGGGTGGAGCTGCACGAGAACATCCGCCAGCAGGACGCCTGGGAGCGGGCGACACTGCAGCTGCTCCGCGACGGTGAGGCGCGCGCGGCGTACCGCGAGTACGAGCGCTACGACCGCATCCACGACGCCCACTCGGTGGCCGAGCGCCGGGTCCAGGTGATCGAGGACCACGCCCGGCTCGAGGCCGGCGGGCTCGACACAGTCATCCTCGCCCAGCGTCGTGACGAGGTGGCCACGCTCAACGCGCTGGCCCACGCCCGATCGGTGGCCGAGGGGAGAGTCCACGGTCCGGCACTCACCGTCGGTGACAAGGAGTATCAGGTCGGCGACCGTGTCATCTGTCTCGCGAACGAGCGCAGCGGTGCGGTCAGCAATGGGACCCGCGGCGTGGTCACCGCCGTCGACATCGAGCGTCAGATCCTGACCCTGGAGCGTCCCGACAAGCGCCAGCTCACCCTCGACACCACCCACTACGACGCCATCGACCGCGGCTACGCGCTGACCGTGCACAAGGCGCAGGGCATGACCGCCGACATCGCCCTGGTGGTGGGATCCGAGGGCGCCACCCGGGAGTGGGCGTACACCGCGATGTCGCGGGCCACCCTGGCCACCCACTACTACGAGGTGTTCACCCCGCCCGAGCGGGACACCCTCGGCGTCAAGCACTGGAAAGAAACCAGCCGTTCTGCGGAAGAGCGGACCGTCCAGGCGTGGACCCGCAGCGAATTGAAGGAGTCGGCACTCGACTACCCGGAGCGCTACGAGACGCCCGATCGCATCACCGTTGAGGACGACCTCCGGGCGCTGGCCACCGATCGACAGCGCGCCCTGGTCGAGATGCTCGGCGGATCCGAGCTGGCCCAGGAGGCGACCCGGGTGGAGGCCGGGGAGGAGATCGACCGCCTGGTGGCTCAGCGTGCCTACGACCAGGTGGAACGTCAGTTGCGTCAGAGGGGCATTTCCGAGGAGGCGGTGCGCGAGCGGCTTGCCCGCGCGGTGGCCAGCATCAACGCGGAGGACGCCGCCGGGCCACGCCACCTCGAGGGCAAGGCCGTCGCCGGTTGGCTCACCCCCGAGATCGATGCGCAGCTGGAAGCTTCGCAGCTGGAGTTCGAACGCGAGCAGGGGATCTCACCCGAGCTCACGGCGTGGTGAGGCTCACTCGCTCGAGCACTCAGCGGCAGTATCGCCACCCATAGATACGCGCGCCGAAGCAGTTCCTCGAACCGTGCGTCAGGCTAGCGGTTTATAGCCAGTCCATTGTGCTTTTCGCCGCAGCCATCCCCGCCGCTTACCGCCCTCGGCCGCCAGAACAGCGTTGCACATCGCGACGCATCCATCGCAAATGAAGCCACCCGCCCCGGCAATCAGCGTTTTCACCTGCTGCTCAGGCTTGCCGCACCAAGAGCAACGGTTTTCGGCGCGGGGCTCACCATCTTCCATGGCCGAGCAGTCTACACGGGAACCTGATGCGTCAAATATCTCGTTGCCAACGCGACCGTCGCAGAGGCGAGTGCATCCGCCAATGTCGGCTTGAGCCGCATCCGTGCCGAGAGCCTCGGGCGACGAATGGTGATCGACGGACCCGCCGGGCAACGGGCGGTGGTGAGGCAGTCCGGGGACCAACTGTCTGGCGTTTTGATCGGCGCATAATGATCAGGCGCGCCTAGCGAGTGCAGTCGAGGGAGGAGTGCTGTGAAGGGGCCTCGGTGACTCAGCGCGGTCCTGACCCACCTCCTCCGCCAGCCGTGCCACCGAGTGTGTTCCCGTTGAACCGACCCGGCCTGAACCCACCCGATTTCCAGCCTGATCCCGACCGGTCACGACACGGGCCAGGGAATCGGCGGGGCCGCAGGGCGGTGGTGCTGAGATGGATCGTCCCTGCAACCGGCCTGGCGATCTTGATCGTCATCGTGGTGAGCTTTGGGCTCGCCGCGGCGATGGCGTCTGTTAGCGGGGCGGTGCTGCTCTTGATCGTGGGCCGCGGACCCGCGCCTCTGCCTCGGTACATCGGAAGTGCCGGTTCGCCTCCTGCGGTTCGGGTTTTCGCGCTCGGGCTGACCGTGGCTGCGGCGTTCTGCTTCATCGACGCAAGGGCGTATCAGACGACGACGCTCCTGCCGATGGACGCCGAATTAGGCCTGTATGCGGCTTTTTTTGCATGTGTCCTCGCGGCGGGTTTTCTCGCCTGGCGCAGCGTCAGCCGCAACCCATCGCACCCTGAGCACGGTAGGCGGCCCTACTTCATCGGTGGCAAGGTTCCCGTCACACGACTAGGCGCCGCGGCGGCGGCCGCGGGTCTTGTCAGCGTGGTCACGTTACTCCTGCTGGTCGGGGCCTACGTGAGCGTGCCGGCGGCGACGATCCCGCTGGGAGCGGTCGCCGCGGGCCTCGGCCTGGTTGCACTCGTCCGCGCCGGGGCGCGGAGACCGGCATCTCGCGCAGTCCCAGTGGCAGCGATCCTGGCAGGGGTGGCGACCTTGGGCATGACCGCGGTCATGGCATCGACGGGCGCCGAGATCCAGAGCATCGCCTGTCCGACCCTGAGCAACTGCGTTGGGGTCGGCTGGGCCCCAGGGGGCGGATTCGTCGTACCGGTGATCAATGGCACTCGGGGGAGCGTCATGTCGATCCCTGGATCCGACGCGCTGAGCAGCATCTCATGCCCGACCGCGACCCGTTGCATTGCCGTCGGGTCGGGGTCCGGCAATGATCGTGGGGTCCTGGTGACCCTTGGCAAGGCGACGTCACGCACCTGGACCTTCGGCCCCGTGCAACGCGTTGCAACCGCCCTCAACGGGATCGCGTGCCCTTCGATCACCCGGTGCGTGGCTGTTGGTGATGGCGCGGTGGTGATCGCGGCGGGCGGTGCTCTTTCCCTTCAACGGTTACCAGCCCAAGTCACCTTGGACGCAGTTGCGTGCCCGACGCCCGACGAGTGCGAAGCGGTCGGAGCGATCAATCCCGACGCTGACAACGGCCCAGCCGTTTGGCTCGCTATCAGCAACGGCGTCATCGGCCCCGTCAACCGCGTCCACGGATCGAATTCGCTGGACGCGATCGCATGCCCGTCGGCGACAACATGCATAGCGGTGGGCCAAGGAAATCAGTCGATCACTCTGTCTGGGACCGTCGCGGGCGGGACCTTAACGTATTGGGGGACGGTCGGAGCGGCGCTGCCGATAACCAATGGGGTAGCCGGCGGGTCGCAGATGATGACCGCCATCACGAACGGAGGATCGATCTCCTGCCCTACGCAAGACGTCTGTGTCGTGGCGGGCAGTGCGACGGGCGAAGCAGCTCCTAACCCCGCATTGCTGGTACTAAACGATGGGCGGATCGACGCCACCAGCAGCTTGAGCGGCGGCTCCATGAACCCGGAAGTTGCGTGCGATTCGCACGCCTGTCTGGTCACAGGAGCGCCTCAGGACGAAGGCGTAACCACTCTGCCGACGCCGTGACAGTCGTTCCGGACCGAAGCCACTTTTCCCATCGCATGCGGTCCCGGGAGACACGAGCCGACCGAGTCGAAGAACCGTGCAGCCGACCAAAACTCGACCCACCGAGATGATGGTGCGTCAGGCCAACATGCGCCAACGTCTACTTGGTTGTTTGGGTCGATCAGCGATGGGCCGCGGGGCGTGATGGACGGTGTCAAAGGCCAGTCGCCCTTCGCGGTTCACGCTGGTAGGAGGCGATGGTGTTCCGACTAGGAGATCCAGATCCCTGGCACCTCAGCACGGACAACGACGTTGGCGTCAACTTCGTCGTGTCATGCCTGATCAAGGACGGCCTGCAGGTCGCCCCGTTCACCGATCATCCAGCCGGTGACGGGCAGTTGGAAGCGCTCGGCCTGAACGAGAAGATATGGAGAGACTGGCTTCATGAGGTTGTGCGGCGACGCGTCGCTGTCGAGCAAGCCTTCGCTGCTGGGGTGAGCTGGTTTCCGATCCCACACTTGCGAATGCCGAGGGGGAGCGGCAATCCGATGGATGTGCCCGGCGCCCTCGGCCCGGACGGTCCACTGAGGGCCGCAATTGCCCAACGATGGACGGCGTGGAGGAGTAGGCCAGACAGGCTATCTGCTCCGGGTGAGATGCCTGAGGCTCTGGGCCCCGGTCTCTACAACGAGTTCCGGAGCTCGCGCCCACGACCTCCATATCTATCGGTTCACTTGGCAGACTACCCGTCCGTCGCCGTAGAGCCCGTTCCACCGGGCTCGCTCGTGGTGGGCCGTCCAGTGCCGACTGATGACGTGTCATACGCTTCGGTGATTCGTCGCGGATTCGCGCTGCTCGTACATGCCAGGTAGCGGACAAGCACCGCTCGATTCTCGGGTCAACAAACTACTCCCGTGCCAGCATCGCCGTAGCGTTCGCATTGGCGTGGGGCTGAGGAGCCGCCCGACACCTCAAGAAACGGTTGCTCATTCCAGGCCAGGGTCCGCCAATGATGCCAGAGGCTAAAGCTCAACCAGCCTCCCTCAGCGGAGAGGCAGTCGGTAGCGGAGGTCGGTGGGCGGATGAGTCTGGCGGGTTCCGTCGGGTTTCCAATCCAGTCGTTCGTAGAAGGCCCTGGCGCCCTGATCCGTCTCGAGAACCCACAGGGTCGCTGTTTGCGCGCCGCCTTGGCAAAGGTGGCCCACCGACGCGGTGAGTAGTGATCGCCCGATCCCAATTCTCTGTCGTGCTGGGTGCACGTAAAGCCGGTGGATCTGTCCCACTTCCTCGGTGTTGTGATCATGGTCTTCACTCGGGCCGTACTGGCATAGGCCGACAATCCGCCCACCGGATCTGGCGGTCAGTACCCCGCCACCTCGGTCAGTCTGAGAGCGCACAATCTCGCCCCAATCGCGGACAGAATGCGCGACGAGTCGCTCGCAGTACCACGCCTCGGGCGCATAAGGCCGATACGTCACCTCCCAGGTAAGGAGATGCAGGTCTCGCAGCGCCTCCGCGTCGGCCGGGTCTGCGTGTACGAGCTCCACGGCTTCAGGTTGACAGAATGGGTCGAAGAACGTGATGGTGGCGCAGGCGAGCATCGTCTCTCTAGAGCCGATTGAACACCTGGGCGCGGTCGAGTGCGGGCCAAAATAGCTACGCCGCGTCTCGCCCTAATCGCTGTCGCTCAGGATCCTCCCGTCGCTGAGAACAAGAGTGCGGCCGCAACGTCTGGCGATGCTCGCATCGTGGGTGGCGACGATAAGCGTGAGCCCCCGTTCAGTTCGCAGGCGGTCGAGCACAGCGACAATCTCGGTGCCGGTATGAGTATCCAGGTTGCCGGTCGGCTCGTCGGCCAACACGATGCCAGGATGATTGATGAGCGCCCGAGCGATGGCCACGCGTTGTTGCTCGCCGCCAGACAGCTGCGATGGTAGGTGTTTCACGCGATCTCCAAGCCCAACTGCACCGAGCAATTCGCGTGCACGAGCCACCTTGTCAAAGTCAGTACGATACGGAAGCACTGGGGCCAGAACGTTATCCAATGCGGTAAGAGCCGGAAGCAGATGGAAGCGTTGGAACACGAACCCGATGCGCCGGCGCAATGCGGCTCTCTCCGAGTCGCGTAAGCGCGCGATGTCGGTGCCGTCGATTGTGATTTGACCCTCGTCGGGAACATCCATCGCGCCGATCAGGTGAAGGAGAGTCGACTTCCCTGAGCCAGACCGTCCTGTGAGCGCGAGGCTGTGTCCCGGCAGGATGTCAAGTGTCACCGCGTCAACAGCGGTGACCGATTCGCTACCGCCACTGCGATAGGTCTTGCTCACGGCGACCAGAGATACAGCCAGACCCTCGTGCTGGCTTCGCGTTTGGTAGGACAGCTCTCTGTCGTTCGTATCCACGTCGACGCTACTCTTCGGCGAGGGTCGCCGCCAGAGGCAGGCGCTGGAGGGTCGTGGCCACGATGCTCGCTGCGACGACCGTCACTAAGATCCCGGCGACGAACGCCGCGACCGCAGCCGCTGCGAGGAGGGAAAGGTCAGCACCGAGTATCACTTCCGCGATCCCCAGTCCAAGTACAGCGCCGAAGAAGCTTCCCGCGATGCCAATCCCGACACCCTCGCCGATGGCGACTCGAGCCACATGCCCACGGCGCCAGCCCACGGCGCTGACGACCGCGAATTCCGAGGCGCGCTCGCGCAGGTTGATGTAGAGCACGTCCGCAACCGAAGCGGCGCCCAAGATGATGGCGAGTGACGCGGACAGGTAGTCGACCGCGCGCACCTGGTTGGCTACGAAACCCCCGAGAGCGCTGCCGACGACACCCTGATCGAATGCCAGATTGAGCGCGAGCAGCACCGTGAGCGCGGCGATGCCCACTGCGAGCGCAGCCGCGGCGAGCGCGGCTCGAGCTGGCGCGCGGCGCAGGTTGACGAGCGCCAGCCCGGCGATATGCCGCACCGGATGAGGCCGTCGCGGTGCACGTACCGCGGGTGCCACCGCGTCGAGCGGCTGTCCATGCGCAGCTAGCAACGCCGGAACGAGACCGGAGAGTCCCGCAAGGAGAATCGCCACGGGGATGACCAGGCCGACTCGCCACCAAGGAACCTCCAAACGAAGCAGGGCAATCAACAGAGCCGAGAGCCCCGTACCCACCACACCGGCCACAAGGCCAGTGAGCATGACCTCACCGAGAGTGAACATGAAAATCATCCTTCGCGGCCAACCCAAACATCGCAGCACACCGATCTCCGTCCGTCGAGCTCGCACCGCGGCGAAGGCTGCATTGGCAAGGAAGAATCCGCAGACAATCAAGATCAGCACGAACAGAGCCAGGCTCTTGCCGTCGACTGCGTTGAGGATCACCAGAGCGACCGCCTTCCGAACCCACGATTCGCTCAAGGTTAGGGCTGGCCGCCCGTAACTCCCGGCCGGGAGCGCAATCGTCTCGGTGGTCGGGGAAGATCCTGCCGTGATGTCTACATCCAGCCCCGTCGCTTGACGGATCGCAGCCGCGACGTGCCCAATCTGTGCGAGCTGCTGGCGGACGCTGCCATGCAACCCGCCCACCCGTACACGGACGACACTGATCGGCGCCGTCGCGTTGACCGTCGGGAAGTCCTGCTCGAATGCCGGCAATGCGTCGAGGGTGGTCAGGATGAGCGGCGGCTGCTGAAGGTAGCCAGCCATATTCGCGTTCGGGAGTAGCGGCTGGTTGCCGAGCGCCTTTTGGCTCGCTGCGTCGGCACCGGTGACCTGGGGTGGGTAGTACGTTTCGAGCGGGACCTGTGATAGCGCGCTGAACCCGGGCAACTTACTTGGATCGAATTCGCCAACGGTGTGGAGGGTTAACAGGTGCTCACTCGTATTCGTCCGGAGTTCTTCGTTGAGCTGTCGAAACCCCAGGTCAGTTGAGTCGATCGAGGCTGCTTCATAGCCGGTGTCCGCGAACAGGCTCGAAGTCCATACGCTGCTGGGATTGGTCACCGGAAGAGGCGTCAGTTGCCCACCGGACAGCTGTCGGTAGGAGGTGGGGCCGCTGGTCCAATACGCGTCCACGCCCGACAGCTGCAACGGGTCCGAGAGGATCTGCTGGTACGCCTGCTGCGCGGTGATGGTGACTTTCTCAACAGGGGTGGCCCTTTCTTTCGCCAAAGCCGCGGCCAGCTTGTCTGGGAGCAGTCCTTGGTGCAGCAGATCTACTGCCGAGGCGGGTAACCGGTTGACGGTGATTTGATCGGTGTCGTCGACGAACGGGTTCGTGGTAGCCAGCACAGGGACTTGCAACAGCGGCGCGAGCGACCCAACCGTCGGTTGCGATCCTATTGCAAGGGCACTGTCGGCAGGGCGTAGATATCTTCCACTCGTCACAGCATTGCCGAGCCCAACCAGCTGCTGCTCCGCAACCGGGTCGATCGCCGCGACCAGCATCGGAAACACGACATCGACATAGCCGCCCACGTGCCCGGGTGGCAGTTGAACCGGAGCAGTGTTGGCGGTCAAGTCTTGGCGTGACCAGCAGGATCCGTCTTGAGCCTGATAGTCGGCGAAGGGCGAGGTGAGATTGGGCACGTGAAGATAGCTCGGACAGACGGTGACCTTTTGTCCAGTGGGAAGCACCTCGGTGCTCCCCCCAATTACGGTGGTAGGTGTGCCGATGAAGCTGGTGCCGGGCCCTCCCTGGGGCGCCAGTTGATCATTGGTCACGTACACGTACCCGATAGAGGAAGGCGGGAATCGAGTCAGCCCTCGGTCGGTCGTCCGATTGTCGGTAAGAGTGAGCACCTGCGAACCGGCAGACGTCAGAACGTTGGTCACATCTATGGGGACTCGCACGTCCTGCAAGATGTAACCGATCATCGCGATCGGTGCTGCGAGCTGTACCCCAGACATCTTCTGAATTTGTGCATATTGTTGGAAGGTGATGCCGCCGAAGATTCCTGAAAGGTAGTTGTCCCGGACCAGTCCTTTGCTCGCTTCGAGTGGTGTGGTCGAGCCGGGCGGGCGCACCAGAATGTCGTAGGCGGGTCGGAGGTTCCGCGCCACTGTGCCCTGCACTTGAGCGGTGCTGGTCGTGGTCGCCGCAGTCAAGAGGGAGAAGCTCACCGACGCCACCAGGATTCCCGCAGCGACCGCTGCCGCCCGACCACGGCGGTGCACCAACTGCGACCAGAGCGCTCGCAGCATCACCATGTGCGATCACCGACGCTATCTGAGGTTTCGAGCATCGACCTCACAAGGCAGGTCTTGGCGCGACGCCAGCAAGATCAGTGCTGAGGGTCGGTGCTTTGCCGCGAGCAGGTTCCGGCATAACAGCAGCGTAAGACCATCCACCAATAAAGTGGAGTGCGTCATGAGTGACGTAACCGTCAGCGGCGGCGCCACGCTCCAATAGCTCTGATCGTTGCACCGGGCACTACGCTGCTGCCATCACAGGTCTGGAGGGTAGCGTTCACGGTTCCTGACCGCCCATCGGCGCCCGTGGCGACGAGAACCCCTCAACCGATTGCCAGAGAACGTCGACAGCAAACATGGTGATCTTTGGCAAACCATCCTGGGTGCCGAGTCCATGCGGCCCGAGGACAGGTCATACGTACCGGGACGCCGGATATCAGCGTCGTGAAGTTGTGTTGTGCCCACACGGGCGATCGATGCGTGGAGAATCGCAAGCGTGGGCGCGGAAGGTACGAACGCAAGCCACCACCGCTCTCGGTGGGTCCCGGCGGCGGGGCTGGGCGCGATCGCTATCCTCGTCGCGGGGGTTGGATTGGCGATCGCCGCAGCGCAGCGTCCCCGAAGTCCTTTGATTCCGCCGCCACCCACCGCCTCAGCGACGCCATCCCCCTTCCCCACCCCGCCGGCGGCTGGTCCGGTCACGGCGTTGGGTGCCAGCGTCGCCGACGATCCCGCCATGCACCGGGTCGTGCTCTTCGGCGGCGTCGACAGCACCAACAAGACGTGGCTCTGGGACGGTCGTCACTGGACGTCGACGACTCCGCCAGGTGGCCCACCAAACCGATTCGGGGCTGCGGCGGCCTACGACCCCGCGACCCGTGTCGTCATGCTCTTTGGGGGCAGCGGTTCCCTTGTCGGCCAGGCGGCTCCGCAATTCAATGACACCTGGGCCTGGAACGGCATCACGTGGCGTCGCCTGAACAGCGGAGGTCCGACGGGGCCGTTCGTCGGTGATGGAGGCCAGATGGCCTGGGACGCTGCCCGAGACGAGATGGTCCTGGTCACGTCCGCCGGGACTTTGACTGATGGGGAGACATGGATCTGGGACGGGACCCGGTGGGTCCGCGAGGTGCATGGCGACCTCGCGGCGATCGTCGTTGACGGCACTATGACGTATGACCCGGTTACACAGACAGTGCTGCTGGTCACCCCTGCAATAGCGAACAATCTGCATACCGCGACGTTTGCCTGGAATGGGTCCACATGGCATGTGCTCGTGCCTGACGGACCTCAGTTTGACGGGCTTGCTGTGGACGAACAACTCGGTCGGCCGGTCGCGTGCGGGTCAACAACATCCTCAGCGGCCTTCGCGGTGCAGGCGAGCTGCTGGGAATGGGCGACCACGGCTTGGTTCCCGCTCCAAACAGCTTTTTCAACAAGGTCGGCGCGGGAGGTGTCAGTCGCGGCAGAGGTTGACGACGTTGATCGCGCCCAGTTGCTGCTGATCGGGTGGCTGGTCCCACCCGTTCAGAATCAAGCACAGCCGCTGTACGTCTGGGCGTGGGATGGCGTCACATGGAGGCTGGTGGCCTGAGGCTCGGACGGCAACGCTGGGCCACTTGCGGCGAGATAAACGCTGTGCAGGCCAGGGTCCGCCAATGTCTACGTGGGTGCCCGGTGTGCGCCAGGATCTGTGCGACCACCTGGGCTTTGGCATCGGCGTACTCCTGCATGTAATTCCAATGCGACGCTGCCAAGGCGCACTTGGTGCTCTCATAGAGGTTGCGATCGCCATGGTCCCGGCGCAGCTGATCGCGGAAGGCGACGAGTCGGTCTACCTCGCCGCAGTCAGCTGGGAAGACGTGGAGATTCACACGATCCCGGATCCGAAGTACCCGGTGCTGATACCAGTCTGGTTCGCGGATACGGAGTGTGTACCCAAGTGATTCAAGCTGCGGCACATAGGAGCTTTCATCGCCGGGGTTGGGCACGACGAGTGCGATATCGATGATTGGCTTGGCAGCAAGACCCGGGACGGACGTCGATCCGACGTGCTCAATCAAGAGTGCGTGATCGCCCAAGGCCGAGAGTATCCGATTTGCCTCACGCTCGTAATCCTTTGCCCATGCCGGGTCGTAATTGGCAAGGTGGACCGGGCCGTCCAGCCGGCTTCTACCACCGATCCATTCCGCGCGCTCGCCTTGTCCCGCCACCGCATCACTCACAACAGCATTCTCCACCCTGCCGTGGCGACGAGCCTGGTCCAGGCCAGGATCCGCCGATGTCCCGCGAAAGGATCCTCGCCGCCTCAGTTGCCCCTCGCAGACGTCCGCGACCGGGCTTCGCTCAGAATCGGCCCGTGAACGACGAACTCGACGCACCGGATCTTGCGCTTGTGCAGCGCGCGGTAGATCTCGTTAGGCAGCGCGGCAACGGAAGCTCCAACACGGTGGCCGCGGCAGCTCGCGCGACAGACGGACGGGTCATGGCCGGCATGAACGTCTACCACTTCACCGGTGGGCCTTGTGCCGAACTGGTTGTTCTTGGCATGGCTGCGTCAGAGGGATTGGAGCGGCTGGAGATCATCGTCGCCGTCGCGGATGGTGATCGCGGCATCCTGGCTCCGTGCGGTCGGTGCCGGCAGATCCTGTTTGACTATCAGCCGGGTATACGGGTGATCGTCACGGCCGGCGGCGCGCCGAGGGCCGTGGGCATCACTGACCTCCTGCCAAATGCAAATCGATGGAGTGCCGCATCGGGAACGCTCCCAGCTTTGCATCCAGCCTAGAACGATTCCCGCCTATCGCCAGGACCCTCAGGCAGGCGAGCGTCCTATCACTCGACCCATAATTGGCCGCCACCGGCGCTCACGGCAGTCGTGCCACAACCTACCTTCAAGTCCGTCTCAAAGAGCCTGAAATACGTTGGCCCATAAGCCGTCTGCGGCCGATTCTGTATTCGAAATCGCCGATTTTCCGGCTGGCATCTTGGTAAGACGTATGCCGCGAGTTCAATCTCACCTTGGGCTCAAGTCTCTTCCAAGAGCATCATGGTCGTGGGATGGCCGAGAAGATGCGGCAGATACAGATGCACGCAGAGACCAGCACCAGGAATCCGATCCCATCAGTACCCCACGCGTCCCCTACAGCACCGTCAGCCGGCACCAGGCAGCGGAACACAGCGTCACCGGCAACGTGTCCGCCGAATACGCGATGAGCGGGCTTGTCCCGCGATGAAACGCGCGAATGTTGCAGCCGGGTTCTCAAAACCGGCGATCTCGACATCCGTAGGTTCCAGTGACGAAAGAGCGACCTCGCAGATGAACCTGAGGTTGCAGCAAGGAACGCGACCCTCCGGGGGTGCTTTCTCTACTCGACCTTGTGTGCGCGCAGGAATGCTTTCGCACGGCGCAGGGTCCCGCGGCCCTGCTCCACGAGGGGGCGCATGCATGCGACCTGACGCTCGCGCTCGGCAGGGGTGAGCGCTTGATGCAATGCCTCGTCCAGGGTGGGCGATAGCGGATTGCCCGAACTGTTCAGATACTGCACCCAGTCCTGCGGGACTTGCCGACCGATCTCCACTTCGTAGCTCAGATGGATCTCACCAAAGCCGGTCCTCCCCGCGATCGCAACAAGGTCACGCTCGTCGAAGTCCATCATGGGCGCAAGCGCTGGTGCCCTCTCATCAAACACCGCTTTGACCTTCGCGAGGATCGTTTCGCCGACCGCTCGTAGGTCGTAGCCATCGAAGACGCCTGGTGGCTCAGGGAACGTGAACGAGTTGATCGGCTCGAATATGGAGAGACGGCCGCCTGGCCGAAGCACGCGATGAAACGCTGCGAAGGCGCGCTCCTTCGCAGCGACGTAGATGAGCACCGAGCGAGTCGTTACCACGTCGATGCCCGAAGAGGCAATCGCCGTCAGGCCGTCCGCCGACGCCTCCACAAACTCGCAGCGCGACAGAACTTGGGCGCCGTCCGCCGTGGCCCGGCATCGATCCAACAGATCGCGCGAAGGGTCGCTGAAGATGACGCGACCCTGTTCGGAGAGGCGCTCAAGTGCACCAAAGCCGATGAGCCCGTCCCCGCACCCGACGTCGAGCACAACGTCGTCGGGCTGCAGCCGCGCCCCGTCAAGGACGCGGTCGCGGACACCGCGCAGCCATTCAAGGGCCTCACTGGGCAGCTCGGAGCCACCCTGACGGCGAAAGAGAAGCCACGCTGCCCAGCGATCCAGTACCTCGGTCGAGGAGGCCGCCGCACCTCGTGGTTCATTCTGATCATTCGCCACGATCAGATGATGACCGACTACCGGCGCCGGATGAGCCGACCGCCACGAGCGCCCACCCGTCGATCACATAAGCACGGGCTTGTTATTCACAGCCTGAGGCTACGGCGGCTTCAGCTATCGCCCGCGCGATCACTGTGCGGTAGTCCGGGTGCGCAAGTGATAGTCCGAATAATTCATCGGAACTGCACCAGCGCAGCTCATCGTGTTCGTCGGGAGCGCAGTTGGTGACTTCGCCTGTCCAATCCGTCACCAACCAGATCGCCAGTTCGAAGCTGGGTCCATGTTTTGTGAGCGGGCGGAGCCGTGCGATGGGCTCGGTCACAGGCCGGGGAACACTCACGCCGATTTCCTCGCTCAGTTCGCGAAGAAGTGCGTCAGTCTCAGACTCGCCCGGGTCGACATGTCCTCCCGGTAAATCCCAGACGCTGGGATACGAGCTGCGCTCCGCGGTGCGGTGCCCCAGAAGGACACGCTCGCCTTGAATCAAAGCTCCGGCCACGATTCGATCCATGCCTCAGACTTCAACACACATCGCCCATGCGAGTGCGATGGCCGCAGGCTCGCTGAATGGCGACCGCGGTCCGGGGGCTAAATAGGGCATCGCGTCAGCATGCCCGGCCAGGATCCGCCGACTACACACCCGGTGCCCTCGACCCTCGTACCGTCGTATACTGATCGAATGATCAAGTCAAATGATCAGATTACTGCGATATCGAAGCCAAAGGGCGAGCGGCGTCGACCCGGAGATTCCCGCCCGAATATTCCGCGCGCATCCACGGCGACATATGGCAAGCACCCGCTCAGCGCCGGCGTCCACAAGCGGCGTCAGCGGCGCAACGAGGCTGGTGATGAGATGCGGTCGCGCATCGTGGACGCGGCGTTGCGCACCGTGGTCGGTGGGGGCTATGCCTCGACATCGGTGCGCTCGATCGCCGCCACCGGTGGATTCAGTCCCGCGCTCGTGTTCTATCACTTCGGCAGCGTCGACGCGCTCCTCCTGGCGGTGCTCGATCGGGTCA
>Ga0182024_10012306_pt1 | contig 16951 bp, 15 predicted proteins | sample P32metaG_FD_120480 | JGI IMG/M metagenome (GOLD analysis project Ga0182024, IMG submission 120480) | Permafrost microbial communities from Stordalen Mire, Sweden - P3-2 metaG (Illumina Assembly) | ecosystem: Environmental > Terrestrial > Soil > Wetlands > Permafrost | place: Sweden: Stordalen...
TTCACGTCTTCACGTTTCACGTCTTCACGTTTCACGTCTTCACGTTTCACGTCTTCACGTCTTCACGTTTCACGTCTTCACGTTTCACGTCTTCACGTCTTCACGTTTCACGTCCCCGGCGGCTGGGCCAGCGCCGGGTTGCCAAAGAGGCCAGTCCCCCCCGTCGTCCATCCCATCGTCTCCTTCAGCCCGGCGGCGATGGTCTCTAACTCGGCTTCCTTGTGATCGGCGAAGAGGTGAATGAGTTGTCCGCCGTGGGCGCGGAGCAGCAGTTCGAGGCGGGGGTCGATGAACTGGACTTCGAGCGTGCGGTCCACGCCCAACTCCAGGATCTTCTCGAATGGCCAGCGATGCACGCGTTTGCCCAGGGGAGACTGGAAGGTGAGCGCCAGCGTGCCGTCCTGGGCCTCGAGGATCGTCTTGCGCCAGGTGTTGTTGAAAACCAATGTCAGGACGACGGCAATGGCCAGCCATAACCCGCCCATGATGGCGGTCCAGAACAGGGTCGGACGTGCGTCGGGATTTTGAAGGTCCCTCCACAATGCAGCGGCGCTGGGAACAGTCATCGCAACGGAAAAGGGGAGCGTGAACAGCGTGAACAGCCCGAACACCATCGCGGCGATGGCCCGTCCCTTCCCGATGAGCGTCTCGATGACGACCAGGCCCTCCTGGTTCCACTGCACATCGAGCCGGCTGACCGACGGGAGCCGATAGCGGCCTTGCGGCCGCGGGCTGGCATAGTCAAGGATGTCGGTTGGCCCGGCCATCGAGACCAAATCATACCAGATTCCTTACGCCTCTTTCGCTTCCACGATCCGCATCCCGTAGAAGCTGCGGTAGACGAACGAGGCCGCGACGAGGAAGAAGACGGCGGCGAGCACCGCTCGCATGAGCGTGGGCTTGCCTTCGGTGGTCTTGAGCGTGATGGCCAATTGCACCGCCAGAAGGCCGAAAAGGGTGCAGAACTTGATGATGGGGTTCATGGCGACGGAACTGGTGTCTTTGAAGGGGTCGCCGACGGTGTCGCCGACGACGGTGGCGTCGTGCAGGGGAGTGCCCTTGGCGTGCAGTTCGGTCTCGACGATCTTCTTGGCGTTGTCCCAGGCGCCGCCGGCGTTGGCCATGAAGACCGCCTGGAACAGCCCGCTGATGGCGATGCCGATCAGGTAGCCGATGAACAGGAACTCATCCGCGAACGCCGCCGCCAGCGTCATGAAGAAGACGCCCAGGAAGATGTTGAACATGCCGGCCTGCGCATAGCGCGTGCAGATGGCGACGACGCGCTTGCTGTCGGCGATGCTGGCCTTGGTCGCCCCCTCCAGCTTCATGTTCTTCTTGATGAACTCCACCGCCCGGTAAGCGCCGGTGATGACCGCCTGCATGCTGGCGCCGCTGAACCAGTAGATGACCGACACGCCGGCGATGATTCCCAGCAGGAACGGCGCGTGCAGGATCGACAGCTTGGCGATGGACTCGGCGTTGGTCAGGCCCTGGGTCAGCAGCATGATGATCGAGAAGATCAGCGTCGTGGCGCCGACCACGGCGGTGCCGATCAACACCGGTTTGGCGGTGGCCTTGAAGGTGTTGCCGGCGCCGTCGTTCTCTTCCAGCATCCTCTTGGCATGCTCGAAGTCGGGCTTGACGCCATATTGCTGCTCCAGCTCGGCGGCCACGCCGGGCTGTTCCTCGATCAGCGATAGTTCGTAGACGCTCTGGGCATTGTCGGTCACCGGCCCGTAGCTGTCGACGGCGATGGTGACCGGTCCCATGCCCAGGAAGCCGAACGCCACGAGTCCGAAAGCGAAGATCGCCGTGGACCTTTCGATCATGATGGTCGCCAGCCCCTCATTGGGGCCGCCGGTGGTTGATATGGCGTAGGCGATCGCCATCAACCCGCCGATAGTGAGTCCCGCGACCCAGAACGCCGAGAAGTTGCCGGCGGTCAGACCGCTCAGGACGTTGAGGGATGCGCCGCCTTCCTTGCTGGCGGTAACCACTTCGCGCACGTGCCGGCTGTGGACGGAGGTGAAGATCTTGGTGACTTCGGGAATGATCGCGCCGGCGAGGGTGCCGCAGGTGATGATGGTCGCCAGCTTGAACCAGAGGCCGGTGTGCGGCGTGCCGTCGACCACGATGTTACCGATCAGCAGTCGGGAGACGATATAGGTGCCGATGATGGAAGTGACCGAGGCGATCCACACCAACGCGGTGAGCGGCGCCTCGAAGTTCATGGTCCTGACGGTCGCATAACGGCCCTTGGCGATTGCTTCGCTGATAAAGTAGGAGAGCGCGCTGGTGATGACCATGATCAAGCGCATGGCGAAGATCCAGACGAGTAGTTGGACCTGTACCGTGGGGTCCTTGACGGCCAGGAGGATGAAGGTAATCAGGGCGACGCCAGTCACGCCGTAAGTCTCAAACCCATCGGCAGTTGGGCCGACGGAGTCGCCGGCGTTGTCGCCCACGCAGTCGGCGATGACGCCGGGGTTGCGCGCGTCGTCTTCTTTGATCTTGAAGACGATTTTCATCAGGTCGGCGCCGATGTCGGCGATCTTGGTGAAGATGCCCCCCGCCACGCGCAGCGCCGCGGCGCCCAGCGATTCGCCGATGGCGAACCCGATGAAGCATGCCCCGGCCAAGGTCCGCGGCACGATTACCAGGATAATCAGCATGATGAACAGCTCGATGCTGATCAGCACCATGCCGATCGACATGCCCGCTTTCAGGGGGATGGCATAGACCGGCCTGGCTTTACCGCCCAGGGCGGCCATCGCGGTGCGGCTGTTGGCGAACGTGTTCACGCGCATACCGAACCACGCCACGGCATAGCTCCCGGCGATGCCGACCAGGCTGAACAGCAAAATCACCGGGACCTGGACGCTTTTGGAATAGAATGTCAGTCCGTTGGCGTCGGCGGGATTGGCCTCGCCGCCGCGCAGGAAGCCGAAATACGCCACCATGACCGCCGCGATGCAAACCCATAGGATCAGGATGAATTTGCCCTGGTTCAGGAGGTAGGTCTTGCAAGTTTCATAAATGAGGTCGGACACCTCCAGCATGGATTTGTGAACGGGCAACTTCTTGAGCTGGGCATAGATGACCAGGCCGAAGACGATCCCCAAGACCGTGATGACCAGTCCCAGCAGGAGCAGCGTGCCGCCGGGGATGCCGAGGAATTTCTGGCTGTTCAGGTTGGGGAGGATGAGTTCTTCCTCGCCGGCCAAGGCCACCGTCGGCGACAAAAGAATCGCCAGGGCGACTGCGGTGAGGATTTTCAGGAGAGAAGAGCGTCGGATTCGCATACTGTTGGTTTCCTCGTGTAACCTGCATCGGGACATGCGATTAAGCAACATTTGACCCAAAAACCACCCCGCTAGCCGGGCGGGATGGTACTTTCATCGTCGCTCCGAGGCAACTTCGTTGAACCGGCCATTGTTGAACTGGCCATGGCTTGACCCAACGACGATCCTGACGAGAATCTCTATGTGCTAAAGGCCCTCATGATGAAGGTCCAGACGATGCGACACCCTTCCCTTCGCGCCTCGGCGTTGCCCGGCTTGTTGTGCCTTTTGTTATTGGCATCGCATCCATCCGCGGTAGTCGCGGTTCCGGCATCACAACCCACGGCCGCCGATCCTGGCCCGTCTAAGGTGCTGGCCAACGGGACTGTCCGCTTCACCACGCCCGATGGGTGGGACGAGCTCACCGCCAAGGCCACCGACGTGTGCGCCATTTATTTCCTGCATGACCACGCATCGTTTCTCAGCGTGGAAATCCTCCCGGTGGATGCGAAGATCGGCCCGGAATCATTCAATGCCATTGCGCGGGTCCAGCGTCAGACCCGCCAGCAACACAACGAGAAGTTCGTCGAGAACCCGACGGTCCAGAAAGACGACAGGTTCCTGCTCCGCGTGGAGGAAAAATATCACACCATCGTGAAGGTGGACGACAAGCCCGCCGACAGGGTTGCAACTCAACTGCACCTTTACCGGCAAGTCGGGGCGCGAATCATGATGGTCACGGTCCTTTCGACGGCTGATTCGGACGATGAGTTGAAACAGGCGCAGTCCACCGGCGAGGACATCGCTCTTTCGGCGACGTTCGGACGGCCGAGTCGAAAGAAATGATGGTCTTGAAGGTCAACTTCGCAGCCGTCCTGCTGGCCGCTGGTGCGCTGGGGCTGCTGAGCGTCCCTGCGCGAGGCGGCCCGAACACCGTTTTGAAAGTGCAGATCGGGTGGGGCGACCGGGTCCGGGCCGGCCACTGGACGCCGATCTTCATCCAGGCAACGGACCCCATGCCGCAGGCGGCATCCGTCGAAATCAACGCGCCGCAGGGCAGCCTCTATGCCATGCAGGTTCGGCAATACTTCACGATTTCCCCCATTCCCTCCACGCTGACATTGTTTGTGCCGATGGCGACCGGCTGGGGCGACGGGCCGGCCGTGGTGATCCGCGACGACCACGACAAGACCATGGCGCGATACCCGCCGGACCCGGAAAACGACAACTTTTACCAGCACATCGTCAACGGGAACACGCGCCTGATAGGCGTCTCAGGGCAGCACACGTCGCTGCAGAACATGCAAGGGCAAGTCCCCGGCGTCCCCTGGGACGTGGCGTACCTCGAGCCCGAACTGCTGCCCATCACTCCGGTTGGCTATGAAAGCCTGGACCTGCTCGTCCTGAACGAGCCTGACCTCCTGCACCTGCGCGGCGAACAACAGCAGGCGATCGTCGACTGGGTCCGCGGCGGAGGCGACCTGCTCCTCTGGCCCGGCGAGGACCCCGCTCCCAGCCATGGCCCGCTGATCGACGCGCTGCCCTGCACCATCGCCGCCAGCCACACCGTCAATCTCACTGTGCACGAACTGGCGCGCCTGGGGCTGCCCCGTCGTTTTGCGGGCATCCACGGCCGGGCCCTTGTTCCCAGGGCCGGCGCCGAAGCGGTTGATCTCTTCGGCATCGGTAACACATCCCAGGACGTGGCATATCGGGGGCGACTGGGGCTGGGATCGATCCTGGTCGCGCCGGTCAATCTCTCCCAACTCCAGTTCGAGTCCCCCGCCAACGAGTTCTGGACAAATCTCCTGGCCGGCACCCCGGTCATCCCCACCGCCAATGAAGACAACACCAGCTACAACAACCTCGACTCATATACGCGCCGACAGTACAACTCCAGCCAGTCCTTGGAAGACTTTCTGGGAAATGTGCCCGGCGCGGGTAAATTCGGATTCTCCTATGTCGCCCTGGTGCTGCTGGGAATGATGGTGGTCGTCGGGCCGGTCGACTGGTTCGTGCTCCGCAAGCTGGGCCGCCAGCCCTGGACCTGGCTGACCACGACCGGCTGGATCATCCTTATCTCCGGCGGGGCACTGTTCATCGGGCACATTTTCAAGAGCGGGAAGCTGCACTATGGCACCATCCGGGTGATCGACCAGGCGGGCGGATCAATCGTCGGGGAAACATCGCTCACGGGGATCTACTCGCCGCGCACCACCAGCTACCATCTGGACGCCGTACCCTCCGACGTTCCGGCGCCGGATGCGGCCGGCGTTACGCCAACCGCCGCCGCCACTTTTTCTCCGCCGCCCGGCTGGTGGTCTGTCGCCAGCACCGAAGAATACGGTTCGCGCCATGGCGCAGCCAACGACATGTCGTTCCATCAGACCGACGAAGGCAACGCTCCGGAGGAAATGTATATCAACGTTTGGAACCTGCGCTTCCTGCGAGAGGAAACCACGCGCGCCGGAGCGCCGATGATCGACGCCACGCTGACCTACACTTCCTCGGGAACGAACGGCAGGCCTCACATCAACGGCGTGATCAGGAACCTCACCGGCAAGCCGCTCACTAACGTACGCATCCGAGTCAAGGACGGGGTGGCGTCCCCGATCGCCCGGATCGAGCCGAACGGCTCGATCAACGTCGATGCTTCCCTGGACGCCAATCCGAATGGGGTTTTCTCCGAAGCGCCGGTGAATCAGTACAATCCATACGGGTACAACAATGCCAAGAACGTGATGCCCGCCGGCGATTTGTGGCACATAGCAGGCGACATCTCGGCCATTAGGACCCGGCGAATTGAGTCTCTGCTCAAGACGGAGGGTATGGCCTGTATCTATGCCGAGTGCCCCGGCTGCGAGCCCCCGGCCAATCTGCGCGAGGCCGCCAACGGAGCCGCCGATCAGCAACACTATGAATTCATCCGGGCGCTGGTGCCCATCACTCGAGGGTATTCACCCCAGCGCTCTGGTGATACACAGTTGTTGCCGTTATATGTCCCAACCCGGCCAAGCCATGACCCTCGGTAGCACTGAAACATCGCGAACTCCGGTGGCTGAGCCGCGCACCGCTGTGCCGTCTGCTGCTGTAGCAGTACCCCCGGTCCCAGTGCAGGCGCCGCCGCCGCCGATGGCGCCGGCCCCATCGCCCTGTTTCCCCCTGCCAACCCCTGATCCGGCGCCTGGCCCGACGTGGGCGATCCAAACCCAGGATCTGACCAAACGCTACGGCCCCCTGACCGCGCTCGATCACCTCAACCTGCAACTGGCCCCCGGCGACGTGTTCGGATACATCGGTCCCAACGGGGCAGGCAAAAGCACGACGATGAAGATCCTGGCCGGGCTGCTCGAACCCAGCTTCGGCGCCGCCCTGGTGCTCGGCAAGCCGGTGGCCGGCAACGGCAACTTCGTCCGCAGGTCCGTCGGGTACATGCCCGATTTCATCGGGGTCTACGAAGACCTCAAAGTCAGCGAATACCTGGAGTTCTTCGCCAGCGCCTACGGCATCCCGCGCCGCCAGCGCCGCAGGGTCGTGCAGGACGTGCTCGAGCTGACCGACCTGAAATACAAGCAGGACGCTCTGGTCGATTCGCTCTCCCGCGGCATGACCCAGCGGCTGAGCCTCGCCCGCGTCCTGGTCCACGACCCGCCCATCCTCCTGCTCGACGAGCCGGCCAGCGGCCTCGATCCCCGCGCCCGCATCGAGATCCGCGAACTGCTCCGCGAACTGCAGCGCCTGGGCAAGACCATCCTCATCTCCAGCCACATCCTCTCCGAGCTCGGCGAGTTCTGTAACAAGCTCGGCATCATCGAACGCGGCAAGATGATCGTCTCCGGCACCGTCGAAGACCTCATGGTCCGCGCCCGCGCCCACCCCATCATCTCCGTCCAGGTCCTGGGCGAGCCCGACCTGGCCGTCGCCGCCCTGCGCGGCGACCCCCGCGTCGATCGCATCGACCGCCAGCCCCCGCTACCCGGCCAGACCGCCAATGGCCAGTTGCTCGTCACCCTCCACGACCCCAATCTGCACCACGGCTTCCTGGTGGAACGCCTGGTCGCCTGCAACATTCAGATCGACAGCATCCACCCGGAGAAACTCAAGCTCGAAGATGTGTTTCTGAGGTTGACGAAGGGGATCGTGCAGTAGCGGCCGACATCATCCTTTTTCGCGCAATGACCTCCGCGCATCATGCGGCGCGTTCGGAGTTCGTTCTGAGATACTCAACAAGGTGGTTGAAAGGATGAACGACGTCGGGAGCAAGTTGCATGTCGCTCCGGTGCTTGGCAACAAGGCGATCAAAATCGCCATTTTTTGCGAGGTAGGCCAGGATGATAGAATGCATCTGGCCGGATGGAGCCAGGGTCACGTCGATTCCGCGCTCTTCTTGGTTTACCGCTCTGTCCAATGCCTGCGCGTCCTTGTGCTCATTGAAAAACGGAACGATCCGATCGCGAATCACATTCGACAGAGCATCACCCACCGATGCCACATCATCCGCCGTAGTCACTTTGTAATGGGCCGGGCCGCCCGTGAAATACTCCAAGCGCGTCATCATGGTGAAGCTCATCGCCTGGTATTTGGCGTTTGGTGAGCTTGAGAACCGGTGAAAAATCTCCTCTGCCGTATCCAGCCGGATACAAATGTTCAGCGAAAAAACAAACTCCGGGTTATAGTCCCGAAGCGGCACACCCAGGAGTTGAACCCCTCCGGGAATCTTCTGCACGAGACTGTCTGTACCCTTCAGAACGAAATGTGTGCTGGATAGGTGATACTTTAGCATATCGGTAATTACGTGGAGTATCTCCCGCTTTGTCATCGATGACCTCTCGATTGGAAATCACGTGCACTGGTAGCTCGCCTCCAAGTTCACCGGCACACTCAGATCCCAATGCAGCCACAACGGCATCGTCGGCAACGCCTTTCCCAGCTCAAGCGACTCCGGCCATGCTTCCACGCGTGGCTTCTTTCGAACGGTCACTGGACGGTACGCCACCGCGTATAAACCGGTCCGCGACTCCCACTCCACTTTGCGCCCCGAGGCTTCGAGAAGGTCGAACAACTCCTGGTGCAAGTTGGAATGCCGCGATGAGACCACATCAACGATCATCAGCCCGACGCCGAGTTGGAGGTATCCGGCGCACTTGGCGGCGAACGTACGCTTGCTCCCGGCGCGGTCCTTGTTCGCGGGGCTGATCAGCTCGATCGCAGCTCGTAATTCGGCGCCCCCGCCCAGTTCCTCGTAGACGCGAATCTCATAGCCGTCCAGTTGCGCGAAATCCACCGCCGCCGAAATCTGCGGCCTCGCGGGCGACCAGACCGCCGTGGCGGTTTTCGATGCCCCTTTTCCGGTTGCGGCCTTTTCTGAAGGCGTCAGTTCGATCGTCGCAACGTCGATTTCCAACTCCGGAGCGACGCTGATCTCGGGCTCGGCAAAATAATTCGGCGGCAGCGTTTCCTGGTTGAGTTGCTGCGCGATGACGGTCGCCCAGGAGTGGTGAAATCCCTCCCAGCGGCGCGGGCCGTGCAGCGGCGGATTGAAATGGTCGAGCAGCGGCATCACGGACCTTCAACACGAGGTTCGACAAACCGAAGGAAGTATAAGCAGTTTTCAGGTACCTGCCTCAATCGTTTCCACCTTTATGTTGGTGTTGGTATAGATGCATAGTTCCCCCGCGATCTTCATCGACGCTTCGACGATGGCCTTGGCGTCCAGGGAGGAATGCGCCAGCAGCGCCTTGGCGGCGGACAGGGCGTAGGGGCCGCCGGAGCCGATGCCGATGACGCCGTCGGTGGGTTCGATGATGTCGCCGGCGCCGCTGACGATCAGGCTGTTGGTCTTGTCGACCACGGCCAGCATGGCCTCCAGGCGGCGCAGCACGCGGTCGGTGCGCCATTCCTTGGCCAGCTCGATGACGGCCCGGCGGGTATTGTCGGGGTGCTCGCTGAGCTTTTTTTCGAACCGCTCGAGCAGGGAGAACGCGTCGGCCGCCGACCCGGCAAACCCGGTGAGCACCTTCCCGCCGCCGACGCGGCGGATTTTCACCGCATCGTGCTTGGCGACGATGTTGCCGAGGGTCACCTGCCCGTCGCCGCCCAGCGCGACCTGCCCGTCGCGGCGAACGGTCAGGATGGTGGTCGATCGGGCGGGTGTCGTGGGCATGGGGACCTCCAAATCAGCAAGTCGTTGGGAACGGCGCTCTTCTACCGACGCGGAGGATCGAACACAAGCCGAGCCCTAATCATGAGCTGAGACGGTTTGACCGCTAAACAAGAGGTCGCCTGCAAAATAATCCGCTTGACGATAGTTGTTATAACGACTATAATGCCCTTGTGAGCACTGGAGCAAGAAAGGTCGCGAAGTTGAAGGTTTTGCCTGAGCACCCGGAGCAGGAGGTCTTTCTGGCCATCCAAAAGACGGCCGACGTGCTGATGACCGAACTGGCCGAGTTCCTCAAGGCCCACGGGGTTTCCCCGACGCAGTACAACGTGCTGCGGATCCTGCGCGGCGCCGCGCGGGCCGGCAAGGGCGGCCATGCCGCTACGGAAGCGGCGGGGCTGTCGTGCGGCGCGATTGCCGAGCGCATGCTCACGCACGATCCGGACATGACCCGCCTGCTGGACCGCCTGGAGGCCCGCGGCCTGCTGGCCCGACAACGCAGCCGGGACGACCGCCGGCGGGTCGCCGCCAGCATTACCGACGCCGGCCTGGAGGTGCTGAAGGCGATCGACCAGCCGCTGCTGGAACTGCACCGCCGGCAGCTTGGCCACGTCGGGCCGAAGAAGCTTGGCCAACTGCTGGACCTGCTCGATGAGGTCCGCCGGCTCTGCCAGGACCCGTGAATCGACCCGGTGAGATGCCTTGACAGACGACTCGAACACGGAGCAATATTCGTTTTAACGACAATCCTTATCACGTATTAAATCAGGAGCAAGCCATGATTACCATTATCCCATCGAAAGACCGTTACCATGCCGACCACGGCTGGCTGGAAACCCGCTGGCACTTTTCCTTTGCCGACTACTACGACCCGGCCAACATGAATTGGAGTGTTCTGCGCGTTTTCAACGACGACGTTGTCAAAGGCGGCGGCGGGTTCGATTTCCACCCGCACCGCGACATGGAGATCATCTCCTATGTCATCGACGGCGCTCTGGAGCACCGCGACCGCCTGGGCAACCGCCACGTCAACCGCGCCGGCGAGGTGCAGGTGATGTCGGCCGGCCGCGGCATCGTCCATGCCGAGCACAACCCCTCGCCCGTCGAGCCGATGCGGCTCAACCAGATCTGGATCATGCCCCGCCACAAGGGGCTGGAGCCACGCTGGGAACAAAAGCCGTATACCTATGAGGACCGGCACAACCGGCTCTTCCCGGTCGTCTCCCCGACCGACGCGCCGCTGCCCGGCACGATCACTATCGACCAGGATGCGGCCATTTACATTTCGTCGCTGGATGCCGGCAAGGACCTCGCCCACGAGTGGGGCCCCGGCCGGCACGCGTACCTGTTCGTTATCGAAGGGCAGGTCGAATTGAACGGAAGGAAGCTGTCGAACGGCGACCAGGCCAGGATCGCCGACGAACCGCGATTGTCGATCAAGGCGCGGGAGAAGTCGGAGCTCATATTGCTGGATCTGCCGTAGTAGGAGTCAGGGATGACAAGGTGAAGGGGTGACAGGGTGGCAAGGTGAAGGAATCCCACCTCACCTTCTCACCTTGTCACCCACTCGCCTTGTCATCCTCCATTCCCCTCGCTCACTCCGAATACTCGCACCACGTCTTAGGCGTTTCCCACACGGTGACCGCTGCCAGTGTCACCTGCTCGGCTTCAAATGCCGGCTTGAGCAGCCTGAAGATCGTCATGGCGATGTTTTCCACGGTAGGGATGAGCGTTGCGAACTCTGGCAGTTCGACATTGAGGTTGCGGTGGTCGAAACGATCGATCACCGTCTGAGCCACAATCTGTTCAAAGCGGGGGACGGGAATCAGCGAACCGCTTTCGTCGGGGATGCCGGACAGGGTGACCTGAACTTCGTAGTTGTGCCCGTGGCCGTGCGGGTTGTTGCACTTGCCGAAGGTCTCCCGGTTCTCCTCTGGGGAAAGGGCGGGGTTGTGCAGGCGGTGCGAGGCGGAGAACTCGAACTTCTGACTGAGTCGGACCATTGGCAACTCCGAAGCGAGGCAACTGATCGTAAGGAAGGGGCTCAATGTGAGGCGCAGCGATTCAAGCTTGACGGCAGAGGGCCAGCCGCCGCCGAGCCCCTCAAGCAGTGAAGCGGCAAGGCGCGCCGGGCCGGAGTTGGGTTGCCGGACGAAGGAATCGACGAGTGGAACGGCCCGTTCCCGGACGACCGCGTCGATCTGCTTGATGTTAACCAGGTACTCGCTGCGGGCGTCCAGCGGGCCGGTGACGGTGCATTCCAACGTAAAGAAATGCCCGACACCTGCCAGCGACGGGAACCCGGCATAGCCGTTGGTCGGCTTACCGCGGAGCAACCGCTGCTGCTCCCGAGGATCGGCATTGACTGCGAATCGAACCGCACGGGTGAGACGGAACATGTCGGCATTATAGTCCGTGGTCCGCAGATGAAATGACTCGAATTGGCCCTTTCGACGGAAGTAAAGCCTCAGCTATACTAGCACCAATGGCCAGTCCTGTGAGCTTCAGGTTGGTGAAAAAGATGTTGGAGCAGTGCGGGTACACGTTGGTGCGGGTGACTGGCTCGCATCACATCTTCAAGAAGCGCGGCGGCGCGACCCGCTCGGTCCCAGTCCATAATGGCATGGTGAAAGGCGTATATGTCCGTGACATCGAAAAAGAATGCGGGAAATCGTAAGCGGTCCGATCGCAAGTCGATCTCCCGCCCTTTCGATCCTGAAATCTTGAAGCGGGCGAGGGAAATCGCCGAACGCTACGAGGTCGTGGTCTGGTTCGAGGATGGCGCGTGGTATGGTCGGGGCGTCGAGCTGCCGCACGTCATGAACGACGGCAAGACACCCGAAGAATGCGTCGCCAATACCCGCGACATCCTGACTTCGACGGTCGCCTATCTCCTGGAGTCCGGCGATGTGCCTCCGGCGGCGGCCCGCGAAGGGATTCGCACCGAGCAGGTCAACGTCCGGCTGACTGCCGAGGAGAAGCTCCAACTCGAATCGGCGGCGCAGCGTAAAGGGTTCCGCGGACTCAGCGACTTCATGCGGTCGGCAGCTCTGGCCGGCGCAAACTGAATTGTGTCGTACAGATGAATCCGCACCCGCTCCGAAATGGCGGTCGATGTACTGCTGCCAAATCTTGAATTCCCGCCGGCAATCGCCGGGGGTGCCGTTGACAATCGCGCGCTGGTAGACGATCGCGATCGCCAAGTTCGCCCAGACCCCGAACAGGGCGGCGAGCAGCAGGAACGCGAACGCCGTTCGGCGGACAATTCGGGGCAACAGGAGCAGCGCGTGGAGACCGAACGCCGCGGCGACGACCAGGAACGGGAACATGTCGTGCAGGTAGCGGAAAGTCAGTGCGTCGGCGGCCAGCGGCACCGCGGCTCCCGCCAGCGCCCCAATCATCAATACAGACGGCCAGAAGATGTGCCGGCGGCGCGACAACCAAATAATCCCAACGACGCCGGCGAGTGCCAGCCCGCAGGCCGCGGGGTTGCTGGCAGGCAGGCTGGCGTAGGGCTCGATCAGGTCGTAGCGCGATTCGGGATAGACGCGGGCGCGCGTTGTCGCGAACACCCACGGGAACGCCGGCCGGAATTCAATCGCTGCCGGTGACAGATACGCGATAGCTCCGCTACGGACATTCGCCAGGCTGACCTGTTTGCCCGCCACGCGCTCCAGCCGATGCGGGTTCGATTGCATCTGTGAATAGAAGCGGAGCGGGGCGGCATCGGAGAACGTCCGGAACTTCGCGTAATTGATCGCGACGAACACGGCAAGCGTCAGGGCAACCGCGCCCGCAGCAATGAACGCATGCCAGGGCGGGACTGCAGACTCAAGTGACCTCCACGCCGGGGCAAAGCGGCGCCGGAGGCTCTCGATCGGGTGGTAATCGTGACGCCGCGCCGCCCCGGATTCCCCCCGGGTTGGGGACTGCTCGAATTCCCCGCGCGCCCCGACGTCTCGCGCACCGAAATCCGGGGCGGCGCGGCGTTGCGTCCTCTGAACTTCCAGAGTCCCCTGGCGCCGCTTTGCCCCGGCGTGGAGGTCATTTGAGCTGTCAGGCAGTGTTTGGCGCGCCAGCGCCCGGACTGCGGCGGCCGTAAGCGCGAGGGCCACGACCGGGCCCGCTCCGACGGACCCGCGCGAGAAGAACGCGAGAAAGCCGAGGACGCATGCTGCGACGAGGCAGCCAAGCCGTGCGGTGCTGAAATACCGTGCGAGGTAGTCGTAGCTGGCCAGCGAGAAGGCGGCGCCCCAGATGATCGCCTCGTGGAAAACATAAGCCTCGCTGGCCATGAAAATCAGGCTGGAGCCGAGCCCGAAGCTGATCAGGGAAAGGCTATACAGAACCTTGGATCGACGATCCAATTCCGGGCCAAGGCCGAATGCCGCGCGGGCGCGGAGCAGTAGTTGGTAGGTGTACCAGAGGCTGACGCAGCAGGCGGCCGTTTCCGAGAGCCGGCTCCAGCGGCCGTCGGATGCGGGCCAGAGCAGGGCGAACGGGAGGTGCAGCAGGGCAGGGGCGAAGCCGAAGTAACCGTAGGCTTTGCCGTCGCGGAGGAAGGCTTCGTCGAGGATCGAGTGCCGCGGCACGTCCCAGCGCCCGGCGAGCAGGCTGCGCGCCTGGGCGTCATAGAAGCCGCCGAACGCCTCCTTGCCCAGGAGATCGCCAGTGCCGCAGGTCACCATCCAGATGAAGATTGTGAGGACCAAGGCCGCCGGGAGCAGGGCGTAGCGGTGGGGCCGGAGGGAACGGGTGAGCCGGACGATCGCCTCTTCGAGTCGGCCTCGATGGCGTCGAGGGGTTGAATCCGAGCGGTGTGGGTCGGCTTCCATCGAGGATATCGTACCGCGGCGCCTTGCGGCTCACGCCGGAGAAGAGCGGCGCCAAGAGCCGTGAAAGGCTGGAATCTCGCGACGCGCGCCGCCCGGATCCGACTTCGCTGGCGAATTCACCCTCATTAACCGCGTCCGACCCCTTCCCGGCGTTCGGCCAGCAGGATCTGCTGTGTGCCGCCATGGAACAGGTCGTTGGAGAAGAACGCGAGGTACAGCCCTTCGGCGACGAGGCGCATTGGCAACGAGGAAGGCCGGTCGGCAGGGGGGCGGCCGGAGCCGAGACCCGCTGGAATCTGGCCGAGCGCCGATTGATAAAGGGTCTGAACGGGGAAGCCCCAGCGGCGTTGACGGAGGAGGGTCAGGCCGTGGCCGACGACGGCGCCAGCCAGTTCCAGCTCGTCGAAGTGGTGCTGGTGCCCGGCGACACGGTCGGCCATGCGGATGGGGCCGGCGGGGACGGTCAGGAGCAGATACCGGCGGGTCATCCGGATGAGATTGGCCAGCGCGGGCCGCCATTGCGGGACGTTGCCAAGCACTTCCGAGCAGACGACCAGCTCGAATTGCCGGCCGCCGGGCCAGGGTTGGGCGAGCGCGTCGAGCTTGAGGAAGGAGCAGCCGGCCGGGTCGGGCTGGTGGAGCAGCGCATCGGCCAGCGAAACATCGCAACCGAAACCAGATACCGTTTTGCCGAGGCTGCGGCCCTGGCGGACGATGTCGCGGAGCAACTCGCCGTCGCCGCAGCCGGCGTTGAGGCAGTCGGCAAAGGTCAGCGGCTTGACCCACTTGAGGACCAGCCGCCGGCGGTGGCGCGGTGCGGGTGACTGGCCATGCGCTTGGCCCCAATCGGCCAGTGCGTCGCGAGCCTCGTCCCCCTTGAGCAGGGCATGGCCGGCCCCTTCAGACAGGGTCAATCGTGTCGGCGCGGCCGCGCGCAACCTTTCAGGGCCATGAGCAGGTCGCACGGCCTCGCGGAGGACCTCATATTCCACCTCGATCACTTCGTCATCGGCGCGTAGGAGCTGCGCCGGCCCGAGCAGGCTGGCTGAATCCGGATTGTCGGGGTTCGACTTTTCGCCGGGCGGGTCTTGCTGCGTCACGCTTGGCTCCCATTCACGGCATCGGTTCATCATCGACCAACCAAGCGCTTTGCGCTAATAATGGGGCGTTGGATTTGCCTCCCAGGGGGAATGAATCGTACTTTCGGCTTGGGATAAGGTCGGCGCGAATCGGCGCGCTCTGGATTTCTGCACTCGCGCTGCCAAGAGGATAAGAGGAGGCCATGGTGAAACAACCGAAAGCATTACGCGGCCATGTGTTAGGCCAATTGACCGAGGCACCTCCGCTGGCGGAGTGGCCGCCCCAGGTGGACCTCGTGTTATCGGCGCTGGAGGCCGGCCAGTTTGCCCGCGATCATCGCGACCGACGCGGCGGTCGCCGCAGACGGTTGCGCATCACCGCGTGGCTCCGGCTTTTCATTGATGGGCCGGGCACCCCGCCTTGGACGCTTTATTCGCGCGACGTGCATCCCCGCGGCATGGGGTTCGTGACGCCCCACCGCTTGCCGCTGGGTTATGGCGGGCTCCTGGAACTGCCAGCGCCCAATGGAACATGGGTTTCCGTTGCCTGCACGTTGCTGCGCTGTCGCGAGGCGGCGCCAGGATGGTTCGATGGGGCACTCTATTTCAACCGCGAGCAGTCGGTTTTCGGGGCCTAGAAATGGTCCACTGCCACATCGCGCGACATTTGCACATTTTGGAAGGATTGTCAGCGGGCGGTTAGACTAAACTTCCCAGCGGGCTGTCAGGCCCCCTGCCGGAGGTTTCGTCGATGAGCATTTCTGTTGCTTTTGCGGCTTGGTCGTTCAGATCGAAGTGGGCTCGAATGATCGCCATTGCCGCGATTGCCTGCCTGGCTCTTTGTCCATGCGGCGCCTGCCGGGCCTCAGAAAAAGGCGATCCGGGGGACAAGGTCGGCAAGATGCCGCACCTGGAGTTCAGTATTACCAAGCGCTGGGTCCGGGTGGAATGCGAAGCCCTGGCGGTCAATGCGCCGTTGGAGTTCTTCTGCTGTCTGAACGGGACCAACGAACACGAGTCGGTTTTGAGGACGGGGGTGCGGCCGTCAGACTTGAACGCCGTCCTGCTCGGCATGGGGCTGAAGCCCGGCGCGCCGATGTCCTATTCGGAGGCGACCAACAAGTGGCTGCCGCCCCACGGGCCGCCGCTCCGCTTGTCCGTCGAGTTCGAAAAGGATGGGAAGACCATTTCGTATCCGGCGTATCGCTGGCTGCGCGATGTGAAGACCAAGAAGGAATGCACTGCATTCAGTTGGGTCTTCTGCGGGTCGCGAATCATGAAAGACGGACGCTACGCCGCCGACGACACAGGTTACATCGTCAGCATTGTCAATTTCGATTTTGTCATGATCGACATTCCCCAGCTTGCCAGCAGCGACAACAATCTGTTGGAGTGGGAGCGCAACCCCGACTTGATGCCCGAAAAGGGCACGAAGGTCTGGTTGGTTATCGAGCCGACAGGTCAGGACGCTGGCGATGCCAAAGTGGACCCCCCCCCCCCCCCCCCCCCCCCCCCCCCCCCCCCCCACCCCCACACCCACAAAAAAACCAACAACCACGCCCAAAAACAAAAAGGAAAAAATTAAAACGGGAAAAA
>Ga0182024_10012307_pt1 | contig 16950 bp, 10 predicted proteins | sample P32metaG_FD_120480 | JGI IMG/M metagenome (GOLD analysis project Ga0182024, IMG submission 120480) | Permafrost microbial communities from Stordalen Mire, Sweden - P3-2 metaG (Illumina Assembly) | ecosystem: Environmental > Terrestrial > Soil > Wetlands > Permafrost | place: Sweden: Stordalen...
CGTGGCGGCCGACGGCCTGGCACTGCCGGATCAGGCAAGAGTTGTGAGAGCGGGCAAAGACGGGGTGCCGATCACCGACGGCGTGTTCCCGGAATCGAAAGAATTTCTGGCCGGCTATTTGATTGTGGACGTAGAAAGTACAGAACGGGTTTATGAGATTGCCGCAATCTGGTCGGCGGCGCCGGGTCCGGGTGGGTTGCCCTTGAATATGCCAATCGAAGTGCGACAAGTCATGAGTGGGGGAGCCGGCGAACTGCCGTGAAAGAGACTTTGCCAGATGCGGAGACCGAGCACCTTCTGCGCGAACTCGCTCCGCAGGTGGTTGGAGCTGTCGTGCGGCGATTTCGCGATTTCGCCGCAGCCGAAGATGCCGTTCAGGAAGCCATGCTGGCAGCGTTCACGCAATGGCCGCACGAGGGCGTTCCCGAGAATCCACGCGGCTGGTTGATTCGGGTGGCAATCCGCCGGATGACCGATCGTACGCGCAGCGAAATTGCACGTCGTGAGAGGGAAACCGCGGTCGCAAGGGATGCGGAGACCGTTACGCCCGTCCACGATATTGAGTATGACATGGACCCAAACGACACGCTGATTTTGCTGTTCATGTGCAGCCATCCCGCCCTGAGTTCGTCCTCGGCGATTGCTCTGACGCTGCGAGCCGCCGGCGGGTTAACTACGGCTGAGATTGCCAATGCGTTTCTGGTCCCCGAGGCGACAATGGCACAGCGGATCAGCCGCGCCAAGCAAAGCATCAAAGTTTCAGGTGCGCCGTTCTGCTTGCTTCCTCTTGAGGAGCGCGCAGAACGGCTGCCTGCAGTTCTCCATGTGCTCTACCTGATCTTCAATGAAGGTTACGCAAGCAGCATTGGAGCACGCTTGCAGCGACTCGATTTGACACGTGAGGCGATCCGGTTGACTCGCTCGGCGAAAGCGCTCCTTCCCGATGATGCAGAAGTGGCAGGTCTGTTGTCACTCATGCTGTTAACCGACGCTCGCCGTGCGGCAAGAACAGGGCCTGATGAGGAACTGATTCCACTGGATAAACAGGACCGGGCTCTTTGGGACCGGGCCGAGATCGAAGAAGGCATTGAGCTGATGACCGACGCACTATCGAAAGGGTCGGTGGGTATGTATCAGCTACAGGCGGCGATCGCGGCAGTGCACGATGAGGCAGTGCGAGCTGAAGACACGGATTGGCCGCAGATTCTTGCACTCTACGAATTGCTGAAACGCGTGTCTCCCAGTCCGATGGTGACGCTCAATCACGCAATTGCAACTGCCATGGTAGACGGCCCGTCGAAAGGTCTCGAACTACTCAAGACGCTCGATATCGATAGTCGGCTTGCCGAGCATCATCGTCTTGACGCGGTTCGTGCCCACCTGCTCGAGATGCTCGGCGACCATGCAAGCGCCGTCAAACACTACCGGACCGCGGCTGGCCGGACAACAAGCATTCCGGAACGAAATTATCTGACTGCGCAAGCGGCCCGGCTTGAGGAGGGCTCGCGAGGCCGGGATGAGAAGACTAACGTTCCGTCATCATGAGCACGATCCTATCCATTAGCAGACGACCTGGGGGAAGAGGACCTTGCGATGGCAGAGCCGCGAACAGCGATGAGTTTCCATGGGTGGTGAAGTCTAAAGTTCGAAGGACAACAATTCCGCGAAGGAGATTAGAGATGATCATGAATACTTACGTGAATTTCTCTGGCAAATGCGCTGAGGCGTTTCGCTACTACGAGAAGTATCTCGGGGCAAAAGTTGGCATGGTGATGACTCACGCTCAATCGCCCAGTCCAAGCCGCGTCAGCCCTGAGTGGAAGGACGCAGTGCTGCACGCGCGCATTTCGATTGGCGACACGGAAGTCTGGGCAGCGGACATTCCAAATGCCGAGCCGATGCGGAGTGCGTACCTGACGCTGAGAGTGGATAGTGACGCTGAGGCTGAACGCGTTTTCTCGGCCCTTTCCGACGGCGGTCAGGTCTTAATGCCGATTCGAGAGGAGTCCTTTGCCACCCGCTTTGGCCAGGTGCGCGATCGGTTCGGCATCAACTGGATGATTCTGCACGAGCGTCCCACGCCGTCGCAGACGTAGATGACAAATTCGAATCGCTTGAGGTACTGGGCGAATCGCGGACGATCGCACGAAGCCACAGCGATGCAAAAGCTGTGAGCGGCTTACGCAGACACAAACGCCGTCCGCTTCCCCAGACCCCAACCCTTGCTGGGAGATGCAAAGACGTTGAAATAAAATCGGAGACTGTGCCCAAAGTTTTTGTGACAGTTCAAGGGGTCACCTCAAAAAAATGGGAACAAAATGGCAACAATAAGCTCCAACACCCCCTAAAACCGTGTTACTTGATATAGGTAAAGGCTAGAAGAATCAATCACATCGTACTTCCTGGTTTGCTCTGCAAGCAGGGGGTCACCTGTTTGCAGCCGTCATATCGCCAAACATACGTAAGTCAATCATTTGTGAATTTAGCAGTTGCGCGACGCCTGTCTCTTGGGTCCATCTGGGTCCATGGAGAAGTTTCGCGGTTTTTCCTACCGCTCCGTGGTTATCGTACTGATCGCGGCGCAGTTCTGCTCAAGGTGCGGGCCGAGCACCTGCCTCGTGAGCACGTGCGCCGTTCAACGTTCTTCTCCGCGTCCAGCCACCTTTACAACTGCCTCCGTTTGGCGATCGGCTACGACTAGTTTCGACTCACGCTAACAGCAGAACGCGCCGATCAAGAACGGCCGCTCTATGCCGCCCAGTCGCGCCGTTCGCGACGAGTTACTCGAGAATTCAAATCTTACCGCGTACCTCAATTCCAGCGAGCTTATAGCAATAATCTATTGCTAACGCTTGATAAATAAGATTTTCCGCATTCAGTTTCCGCCAGCGTTGGAGTATTAGACATTGCCTGCAGTCGTCGTTCAGCTCCCGACGAGCTCTTGACCATTCATCTCGTCCAGGCTGACAAGTGTTGCGAGTGGGAGCGGTGTTAATCGGCTTATTCAGAAGGAAACGTGCATGTCCGAAAGCAGAGGAATTCGGTGCGCGATTTATCGCGGCGGGACCAGCAGAGGAGTCTACTTTCTCGACAACGATTTGCCATATCCTCAGGCGATCAGAGCGCAGATTTTACTAAATATTTTGGGCAGCCCGGACCCCCGCCAAGTTGACGGGCTGGGCGGCGGTACGTCCTCCACCAGTAAGACGATGATCATCGGACCATCGCGATTACAAGGAACGGATGTGCAGATGTTGTTTGGGCAAGTGAGTCTCCACTCTTCGATCGTGGACTGGCGTGGAACGTGCGGGAACCTTACGACCGCAGTCGGCCCGTTCGCCATCGATCAAGGTTTGGTTACTGCGGTTGAACCGGTCACGGAAGTGGCCATCTACAGTGTCAATACTCGAAAGAGGATCATCGCGCGCGTGCCGGTAAGTCGGGGGCGCGCAATTACTCACGGTGACTATAAGATACCCGGCGTTCATGGCACGGGTGCGAGGATTGACCTCGAGTATGTTGACCCTGCAGGCTCTTTCAACGGTCGCCTGCTTCCTACCGGAAGCCCACGTGACGTGATCGAGTTGGAAGGCAAGCGTAAATTTACAGTATCGATTGTCGACGCCGGCCACATCGTCGTGTTCTGCCACGCGCACGAGCTTGGACTCAGAGGTACAGAGCTGCCGTCGGAACTTGAAGAAAAGTCACACGTGATGGCAACGCTCGAAGCGATTCGCTCGGTGGCTGCTGAACGAATTGGCATCGTGGGCAGTTGCGGCGAAGCGACCCGAATCAGCCCTGCTGTTCCAAAGATCGGCTTTATCTCCGCTCCGGCAGCATATCCCACGATGGACGGCCGCCTCCTCGCGGAGAACGATATTGACATCGTCGGACGATTGCTCACCATGCAAACCGCTCATCGCGCTTACATGGGAGCGGGAGCGATCTGCACAGGTGTCGCGGCGTTGGCGCCAGGGACCATCGTCAGCGACTTAGCGGGTCCCAGAATGCGCGAAACCGGACTGCTGCGGATTGGGCATCCTCAAGGAGTGATGGATGTTTCTGTAAAAGCAGCCCTGCAGAATGGCGATCTCAAGGTGCAAAGCGCCACGATTGCGCGCACAGCTCGCCGAATTATGGAGGGCTACGCTTACGTGCCGCAGAATTGCTTCTCGTCCCGTGAGAAGGAATAGATCCGCGTTGCCGGTTCGATCTATCGCAGATCGTTATAGGACCGGCACAATAAATAGAATGTTTGGAATTCCCCTGCGGTGAGGGTTGGGCTACTAACGGTGTGAAACAAAAGCACGGACGAGTTCCAGCACTGGCGGGTAGACCGACACGGAGGATTTATGAACGCGCGAAAGGGAGTTTCCTGAATGCCCAGACAATTTCCGACGCTTCGGTTTCTGGCACTGTTGATCCTCGGCATTCTTCCCGTGTGCCGACTCTATGCGCAAGTCGTGGGCGCGACCCTCACTGGCACCGTGAGTGACCCGACCGGGGCAGTCATACCGAACGCCAGCATCTCCATCACGAACATTGCGACGAGCGTCACCCGCGAAGCGACGACCGATGCCGCCGGTCTTTACTCGGCTCCAAATCTGCTTCCCGGGACCTATTCCGTGACGATCTCTGCCGCGGGATTTGCTTCTCAGGCGCAGAAAAATATCACACTGACGGTGGGGGCGACGCAAGTCTTGAATGTTTCACTGCAGATAGGACAGGCGACGCAAAAAATCGAAGTGAGTGGGGCGGCGGCAACGGTGGAACTCGCGTCGTCGGCGATCAGCGCGGTTGTCGCGGAAACGACGGTGCGTGAGTTGCCCTTGAACGGGCGCGACTGGACGCAGTTGGCGACCCTTCAGGCTGGTGTTTCCGCCTCTAGAACGCAAGCCTCCGCCAACAGCGGCGTGAATCGTGGCAATCGTGGCTTTGGGAACGAACTATCCGCCAACGGTCACCAGCCTCGAGAGAATAACTATCGCGTGGACGGTATCAACATCAACGATTACACCAACTCGGCACCGGGCAGCGTGCTCGGATTAAATTTGGGGGTTGATGCCATTCAGGAATTTTCTGTCCTGACGACAAACTATGGCGCGGAGTACGGGAGGACCTCCGGCGCAGTTATCAATGCCATCACGAAGTCGGGCACGAATAGCTTTCACGGAGATGCGTATTGGTTCATCCGGGATGAAGACTTCGATGCTCGCAATTTCTTCGATCCAGCTCACATCCCGCCATTCCACCGCAACAATTTCGGGGCTTCCGCCGGAGGTCCCATCAAAAAAGACAAGACATTCATTTTTGGAGATTACGAAGGGATCCGCCAGGATTTGAGCAGTACCTTCAGAGATACCGTTCCTTCTCAAGACGCTCGCAACGGCATTCTCCACAACGCCGACGGGACCACGACCACGATAACCGTAGACCCCGCGATCAAGCCGTATCTTCCTTTCTGGCCACTACCGAATGCCGGACTCGTGTCTCCCGGAAACACAGGATTTTTCGTAACCACGGGGCTCTCGCCAGGTTCCGAAGACTATGCCACGACGAGAGTCGATCACATTTTTTCAGACAGGGACAGCCTTGCGGGCAGCTATTTCTACGATAGGGCTTCGCTTACGACGCCGGATGCATTGGTTGCTTCCTTGAACCAGATTTTTACCAGCCGCCAAAAGGGTGGTATCGAGGAGACGCACATCTTCAGTCCGGCCCTAGTCAACACCGTCCGATTTGGCGTCAACCGGTCGGTGGCGCTGATCACCGAGCCGGTTAGCGCTCTAAATCCGCTGGCTAGCGACACCTCGCTCGGAACGTTCCCAGGACTCACCGCGCCCAACCTCATTGTGCCCGGCTTAACTACGATGCAGGGAAGTCTTGGCAGTCAATCGAACTACAACTATGGGTTTACGACGATTCAATTCTACGACGACGCCTCTTTGACCAAAGGGGCTCATACCTTGAAGTTCGGATTTGCCTTTGAGCGGATTCGCGAGAACCTGATGTGGAGAACTTTTCCAACTGGCCGATTTCAGTTTCCCTCGCTCATCGGTTTTTTGACCAATGCACCCACCTTCTTCCAGGGCGCCAATCCGGCAGTCGGGAATGAAGTCGGCTTAAGACAGAGTCTGGTTGCTGGGTATCTACAAGACGATTGGCGATTGCGTTCGAACCTGACGCTAAACCTCGGCGTCCGCTATGAATTTGCGTCGATTCCAACTTCGGCGAATGTTCCTTTTCAAATCATACAAAACTTGTCCGGGGGATTGCCTGCCCCGGCCAACAGCGCTTGGCAGTCCAACGCCACCACGAAGGATTTCCAACCGCGAGTCGGCTTCTCCTGGGATCCATTCAAGAACGGGAAGACGGCTGTTCGGGGCGGTTTCGGAATGTTCAATATACTGCCTCTCCCGGCGGCCGTCGCTGGAACCTTTCCCAGTGAGCTGCCATTCCAGGCGCAGAGCGCCGTCAGCCTCGTGGGCCAGCCAGCTGGCAGCACGTTTCCTACAGGGGTGCTTCCGCTGATCGTATTTGATCCCAACAATCCGAACTTTGCCGCTCTCAGGCTCACTTATTTGGAGCCTCATCCAGCTAGCTCTTACGCCTTGAACTGGAACCTGAATGTTCAAAGAGATCTCGGCTGGAATACGTTGCTGACGGTTGGGTATGTAGGATCACATTCCGCGAATGTGCCGTTTGGATCGGGCGACTTAAACGGAGTTCAGGGAACACTAACCTCTGCCGGATATCTGTGGCCATTTCCAGTGGGCAGCGGAACAAAACTGAACCCTAACGCCGGCCAAATCAGCGGAGTTTTGTGGGATAGTACCGCTTCCTACAATAGCCTGCAATTACAGGCCACGAAGAGGATGAGCCAAGGTTTCCAGGCGCAGGCAGCCTATACCTGGAGCAGATGCATCGACGATGGCAACAACAGCGACTTTTTCCTGAATTCGATCCAAAGCCTGCCGTTCTATATTCATTCGATTCGGCACGGCAACTGTGACATGGACCAACGTCAGAACTTCGTGTTTAGCTCGTTCTGGAATCTTCCCGGGCCTCGACAAGGTGTCGCCATGCACATTTTGGGTGGTTGGCAGCTCGGGGGGATCGTCACGTTGAGCACAGGTTCTCCATTTACGCCTCAGATCAGCGGAGACCCCCTCGGCCAGGGGAATGCTACTCCGTTTGATGCTCCCGATCGGCTGGATATTCCCGGTTGCGGGAATGTCACCAATCCGGGGAATGTCAACAGTTACCTGAAGCTTAATTGCTTTTCGCCGCCTGTTGCTCCGGCCTCATTCGCAGCAATGTGCCAGCCGGCGGCGCCTAGTGTCGCGAGTGTGATTCCCAATACCTGCATGAACCTGCTCGGGAATGCTGGACGCAACCAAATTTTCGGACCCGGCTTGGCGGATGTGGACTTCTCTGTTTTCAAGAATATCAGGATTTCGGAGAGGTTCGCCGTTCAGTTACGATCCGAGTTCTTCAATCTGTTCAATCATGCTAACTTCGCGCCTCCTTTGGACAATTCCACGCTGTTCACCAATACGGGGACGGCGGTTTCGGGTGCAGGCGCGATTGATAGCACCGTTACGACCTCACGGCAGATTCAGTTCGCGTTGAAATTCATGTGGTAATAATTGAGAGTGCAGATCGGTACCTATAGTCGGTAGCTCTGATTGACTCGAAGAATCTGTAATTCTCGATGAAGCGAGGGCCTGGTGAGGAAATTCTTCCTTTTATTCGTCTTCGTTCTACCTTCAGCTTTGAGCGGGCAGACGCAGGCCTCAAATCCTCTGACGTTGATCCAGACCATCGAAATTCCAGGGGTACCCGAGGGGCATCGGACAGACCATCTAGGCGTGGATTTGAAAGGACACAGACTGTTTACGACCATGCAAGAGGCGCATGAAGTCGTGGTGGTCGATCTGGACAACGGGAAGATAATCCAAAACATTCCGGTGGCAAATCCCCACGCGGTGGTTTATCGAAGCGACTTAGACAGGATCTATATCTCGGACGATAGCCCCGGAGAGCCGGGCCTGAAAATCTTCAGCGGCAACGACTACCGCCTGATCAAGTCGGTCAAACTTCTCAAACGAACTGATTCGATGTCCTACGATGCAGAAACGAAATATCTCTACATCGTCAATGGAGGAAAGGCTGCAAATCTAGACTACTCGTTAATAAGCATTGTGGACAGCACGACGGGCGAGCGTGTGGGCGACATTAAAATACCTGCGGGAACGCTGGAGGATATGGACCTCGATCCTCGAGGTCCCCGTCTCTACATTGCCGCAACGGATGAAAAGCGGGTCGTCGTTGTGGACCGGCAGCAACGAATCGTGGTTGAAACATGGCCGATCACTCATGGCGGCCCTGTTGCGACGGCAGTCGACGAAGCGCACCATCTCCTGTTCGTAGGTTGCCGAAGTGGTCAAATGCACGGCGATGTCGTCGCGTTGGATACCCGAACGGGCAAAGAGATCACAGCGATGCCCATCGGTGGTCTGCTGGACTATATGGTGTTTGATCCGCAGAGCGGACGTATCTATTCGGTTTGCAGTGACGGCTACGTCTACGTCTACAGAGGACTCGCCTCCGCTCAGTATGTTCTACTTGGCAAAGTCGAAACAGCTTTCTTTGCGAGAACTGGGCTTCTTGTCCCAGAGCTGAATCGATTCTTTGTTGTTTCCCCAAACACAGGACTCAGGTCTGCAGAACTGTTGGTGTTTCAGGTTCAGTGATTCACGGCGAAGGATTCATCGAATCGGGATTGGAGAAGATACTCGGCGTCGAGATCTGGCGCGAGGCTCGCAAAGCGCAGGCTTGGCGCGAAGTGGCTGCACCGGATTATCGCGAGCGGGGAGCCGGGCGTGACAAACTTTCCGCAGCTATGGGTCGCCCGAAAGCGGATAGAAGTAACAGAGACATTGGAAATTTCCGTAGTGGAAAGGGGGTTACCACGGTAAAAGCGAAAAAGTTATCTGTAATCGTTATTGGGATGTTGTGTCTTGTAGCAAGTTTATCGGCGCAAACACAGGAATCCGAGAACCAAAGTGTTGTGGCCGTCCGCGCAGGGAGGATGTTCGACGCGAAAACTGGCACGTTGCTCGCGGACGAAGTCGTGCTCATCAAGGGTGACCGGATCATCGCGGTAGGCCGTCGCGCCGACGTACCGATCCCCGCGGGAGCGACGATCCTTGATTTAAGCAGCGATACGGTGCTCCCGGGGCTCATCGATGCCCACTCCCACCTTTTCTTGTATACATCGCTTACAGGCCGGCGGACAGGGATTGAGAACTATGAAACCCATGCTCTTCTCTTTAGTCAAAATTTGGATCAGTACTTCGAATCGCTGCAATACCGCACAATCCTGGCGGTCGTAAATGCGAAACTCGATCTGGACGCCGGCTTCACTACCCAGCGCGACATGGGGAGTGAAGGCGCCATGTACAGCGATGTGGATGTGCGAAACGCCATCGACCGTGGGATCGTCCCGGGTCCCCGCATGCAGGTGTCCACGCGCGGTATTGTCACGACGACCGGCAATTTCCCGGCGCCTGCTGGAAATTGCTGTGGCGTTCCCACAGCCGCTCAAGTTATTGATTCACCGGACGCCGCTCGCCAGGCAGTTCGCGAGCAGATCAAAAATGGCGCCGATGTCATTAAGATTTTTGCCTCTCGTCGTGAGTACTTCACGCCTGAAGGAACGCCTGTTGCGATTCCCACGCTCACCCTGGATGAGACACGCGCCGTGGTGGACGAAGCCCATCGGGAGCTCGTCAAGGTCGCCTGCCACTGCTACGCCGGAGAGGGACTGCAAAACTGCATCAAAGCCGGCGTGGACTCCATCGAGCACGGACATGTACTGGACGACGATGCGATTCATACGATGCTCGAGAAAGGAATGTTCTACGACCCGAATCTCAGCGTGTTTAGCTCACCTCACGCTTTATATGGAGGGCAATGGGGCCGGCTCCAGCAGCAATCCTTCCGCAAAGCGCTTGCTGCGGGAGTCAAGATTGCATTTGGATCAGATTTAGGAGTGCACGGTGTCGGTGCAGTAGAGTTTGAGTATATGGTGCGATTTGGCATGAAGCCTGCCGACGCATTGCGCTCGGCGACGGTGGTGAACGCCGAACTGCTGGGATGGCAGGACCGAGTAGGTTCGATTGAAAAGGGCAAGTTCGCCGATCTCATTGCCGTTGAAGGTGATCCACTGAGCGATATAACCGAGATGGAACGGGTGAAGTTCGTGATGAAGGGCGGAGAGGTCGTGCGGAATGATTTCAAGTAGAGCCCCTGCAACTCACTGGCGCGCTGTCAATCGCGTCCTTTATCACCATTAGATATGAGTCTTAGTGGCAGGACTGCTCAGAGATGCACCCGCTTTCGTTCGCCACTCGCGCCCAGGTGTACATATCCTTGGCCACCGCGAGGCAAATGATCGTGACGCACCGGGAAAGATTGGCGCGGCAGCAGAAAGGACCGGGAAAGAAATGGGCTGGCGAGATTTTTCCGGCTCGGGTCCTGAGTGCCCAAGCTAAATGAGTTTTTGATTTCTGGAGCAAGGAATAGATCGCACAACAGGAGTGCCATCGTCATGAAAATCAATTGCGGCGCGTTGATTCGTTTGGTGTTTGTTGCTGCGCCGTTGGCGATATCGCTCCCGGTTTATGCCGATGGTTTGAGCTGCAATCTGAGCCACTATAGTAGCCAGACTGGCTTGTCGGCGAGCCTTGCCCAGAACACTCTCACCGTCACCTGGGACGGCGAGACGAACAATGAGATTCGGCTGCGCCTGACGATTGTTGATGGTACGCCGACAATCCGGGAGTTGGCCGTGAGACCCCGCGGTGGGCAATGGACTACTCTGGCGACGGACGCAACGCCCGAGTTTCACGTTGTTACTGGTGTGCGCCGTTTGCCGATGGAACAAATTGAGCCCCTTCTCAGTTCCGGACTAAAGATGACCCCCGAGGTCGTCGAACGGAACAAGTGGGAGGCTTTCTGGGATGCGCCTCTTAGTATTCCTGGCGGGGCCAATGGGCCTGACACTCCCAACATCCTTCGTTGGATGCCGCCCGCGGAAGGGATTGGCGGGCTGCCTGGATTGCCGCGCAAGTCAGAAGAGATCAATCGCGCCACTGCCGTCTATCAGGCACGGACTTGCGAGGTAACTACCGATGGAGGGCGTTTGGAAATATCGTTCCCGGGAGTCACACTCGGAATCTTCTCTGGAAAACTGCAGTACACCGTCTACCGGGGCGCAAACTTGATTCGTCAGGAGGTAATTGCAAAGACCGAAGAGCCTTCGGTTGCGTACAAATACGATGCGGGCCTTGACGGTTTGACGATTCGGCCCAACTCGCGAATTGTGTGGCACGACACGGCCAACAATCTGCAGGATTATGAGTTTGGCGGAGCCGCCAACGAACACGAGTTTGCGCTCCCAGCCTATAATCGCCTGATCGCCGCGGAAGTCAGCGGCGGAGCCATCGCTGCATTCCCACCGCCGCATACCTTTTTCTGGGCGCGTGAATTGTCGGTCAATCTCGGGTACAACTGGTATCGGAAGGAGAGCGACTCTCGATTCGCATTCGGCGTTCGACAGCCCGAGGCCGAGGCAGACCGGTTTTATGCCGGCCGCGGCGCCGGGGACTACCGCGAAAACTTCTCACTCCTCAGTGCGAGACCCGGAACATGGCAACGGATGCCGGTATATTTCTACGTTTCCAACCAAACCGGTCAGTCTACGATCCGATCGGCGCTCGCCTATACGCGTGACGATCACTACAAGCCGTTGCCGGGATATCTGGTAATGGTGGCGCACTTTCATCCGTATCTGGCGGTCCAGCTCAAGGCGTTCGCTAACGGAGTCGAAACTGCACTTCCTGACGTCGAGGCCCTGAAGGCGGCGGGTGTCAATGTCTATGCGCCGTCCGATGGGGGCAAGTTTGGTTTGGATGACGGCAGTGGCACGGGCAACAGTCTGGACAGCACCCGCGCCGGCTTGTCTGCAAAGGATGCCTCTACACGTCACGTAAAAAATCTCGCGCTTTACTACGAACTTGCTCGCCTAAATTCAGACAAGAGGTTCTGGCTCATGCCAGACGAGGAAATCACGTCAGGTAACCTCGCCAAACAACTCGGTGGACATCACGATCTCCTCGTGTCACACCCCGTTTTTTGGGATGAAGGGCGCGACAGCGGGCAACCACTAGTGGAGGACGATCCAAAGTACGGCAAGATCTATCACATCGGCAGCCCCGCGGATCTGATGGAAATGACCCATCTGGAAAACTTGTTGGTCTTCATGCCGCATCCACGTTCGAAGGCATCCGCTGGCTACCCTGACGCCATTAAAGGTACAGCTTATTTTCGCGATGAGAATTACGGAGGAGTTGGTTTCCGCTGGGGCATGGGACTCGACGGATCGGAACGGCGTTTGTGTCAATATCGCTGCCTGCCGGTGCTGGATGACATGAATAATTGGATTGCGGATCTTGCGACACCCCCGAAGTACATTCAGGCCATTTCGGAAATTCATATGCAAGGGCCCGGCGACGACATCTATGCTAACAATCCCGTCAGCTATGTGAAGGTGGACGAACAGCCTCAACTCGATAATTGGGCTCCAATTATCAACGCAATGAAGCGCGGGAATCAGTTTGTCACCTCCGGAGAAGTGTTGATCCCGTCCTACGCGCTAAAAGGATTCGGAAGTCAGCGTACGATCGTGGCGGACGTCGAATGGACGTTTCCGCTCGAGTTTGTGGAAGTTGTATGGGGAGATGGAGAGCGCACCGACCGGCAGGTTATCTCCGCGACGGATCTGCCTCCGTTCGGCCGGCATCGTTTCGAGATTCCGTTCAACGCGACAGGAAGGAAGTGGGTGCGCTTTGCGGTGTGGGATTCGGCGGGAGACGGCGCTCTTGTTGAGCCCGTGAAGCTCTGGCCAACGGCAACAGCCGTATCGCCCGCCGGCCACTAGCCCCGAGAGAGACCGCGGCAGGGATCTTGCGGAATGTGGTTCCGTCCTGGTAGCTCTTCTCAGCAAGACACAATGACGATCCGGATGGTGATCCTGGATCGGGGCCTGGCGGGAGCCCACGCATTTTTGAAGCTGTGATGAGGAAGGAACACAACTTCGGAATATTCTTGGGAGTTTGTATTCGCATGCCATCGAAATCGAGCGGCGGAGTTAAGACTCGTTCAGATGCAAATTATGAATGATGAAACTGAAGTCGATCCACAAGTCGCACACTACTCTTCAGCTGCCCGGCTCGAACGGCTTCCTATTTCCTCGTTTCATCGGCAGATTGTGTGGGTTCTCGGATTCGTATTCTTTTTTGAGCTCGGCGACATCAACACTTTTTCCTTTGCCGCGCCAGCCATTTTGCAACAGTGGCACCTCTCGATCACCACCATCAGCATCATCGTATCGGCGACATTTCTCGGCATGTTCATCGGGGCGGTTAGCGGCGGCTGGCTCTCTGATCGAGTGGGCCGAAAGCGTGCGTTGATTTCTAGTACGCTTTGGTATTCGGTATTTTCTCTACTGAATGCCTTTGCTTGGAACCCTGCTGGATTGTTCGGCGCGCGCATGCTGACGGGCATGGGCCTGTCCGCCATGACGGTGGTCGGAATCACGTACATTAGCGAGATGTTTCCCGCTGCGAAGCGGGGGACCTATCAGGGACGCGTCATGGCAATTGGTCTGCTCGGAATTACTGCAACCGCCTACGTCGCACGCTACTTGATTCCCATCGTCCCCTGGGGTTGGCGACTGGTGTTCGTCTGGGGCTCGTTGGGGTCGTTGATATTGCTTTTCGGCCGGCGGCTTGAGGAATCGCCGCGCTGGTATGAAAAGCGCGGACGCACGGACCAGGAAGAGGCTGTGCTGGCGAGAATCGAAGAGCGAGTCCGGGCGGAGTGCGGAGAACTTCCCGCTCCGACCGAGCAAACCTTACAGAAAATCGGCGCACATTCCTACCGCGACCTATTCTCACCGGAGTATGTGCGTCAAACAGTGGTCTTAATCTTTGCGTATATTGGCCAAACTTTGGGGTTCTACGGGTTCATGGCGTGGGTGCCAACGCTGCTGGTCGCCCACGGATTTTCATTGCTCAACTCTCTGGCTTGGTCGTCCACGATAACCATCGGTGCAGTTCCGGGCGCGCTTCTTGCGGCGCTCGTATCCGATCGTTGGGAGAGGAAGTGGCTCATCACCATCGTCGCGTTGGTGATTGCCGTGTGCGGCATACCCTATGGCATGAGCTTCAAGACCACGGCGATCATAATTTTTGGATTCCTAGTGGCGATGTTCATCCAAACCTTTGCGCCGCTGTTGTACGCGTATACGCCGGAGGCCTATCCCACCGAAATTCGCAATTCCGGAGCCGGGCTGGTATATGGCGTTGGTCGGCTAGCGAACACGGTGGGGCCATTGCTGGTTGCGTTTTTCTACAAACATTATGGCTATACGTACGTGTTTGTGTATATCTCAGCCTGTTGGATGTTAGTGGCGGTCGCCGTCGGCGGTTTCGGCCTGAAGACCACGGGTCGCGAGCTTGAGCAACTGAGCGAGCCGCCCGCAGCAGCGGATGCAGTGTAGGATATTTTGCCCGGCGTTGGTCCCGCCGTGATTGCGCGTTCGAAATGTGAGCCTGGCACAATCCCAGTTAGGTTCGAGGAATATTGACTCGCAATCCTAACGCTGCGTAGTCAGCACATCATGCTGCCTCTGCCCAGGCTAAGTCTCTTTTGATCGAAGCCTGGACGGACTCAGGGAACGTGCGGCCGGATCAATATGGCGTTTGACAGTGAGATCGGTCAATCACAGCTCTGTAAAACTCCGCGATCTTCGTCCATCGAAGGAGCTGGCAGCCAGCGATTCTCTTTGTTGAGTTCCCGGAGCAGTTTGACGAAAGCTTGGGCCGACGGGGAAAAAGAGCAGCCCATCTTCCAAATCAGCCTGATGCGCAAGTGCAGGTGGGGATTTTTGATAGCACGCGACACCAGTTCTGGGTAGGCGTGAACATTGCTAGCATTGATAACTAGAGATCCGAGCAGCGCAACACCAATGCCGGCCCGAACCATGCCAATCGCGGTCGAAGGATGCGTAACTTCGATAGCCGGGTTCACCATCAGGCCTGCCTCCGAAAACGCGGCATCCAATATGGTTCGCGAGTTGAGCTCAGGGCTCAAAAGAACGAGCGGGTACTTGGCTAGCTGCTCGATTGTGACCTGTTCCAGCCGGCCAATCGCGTGGGACTTGGGAAACACCACGTGAATCTTCTCTTGGTAGAGATCCAGACCATCGATTTCCTCCGGGTTGAAACTTGCATTTGTGATTCCCAGTTCCACATCATCGGACCGGACCAGCGAGACGACACGCTTACCATGAGCATCGCGCAGGTCAATCGAGATATTCGGATGGCGCTTTCGAAATTGGGCGATCGCCTCGGGCAAATAGGTTGTTGCGATTGACGGCACACACGCGAGGCGCACGACGCCTTGCTTTTTTGCCGATAGATCGCGCGCGTTGGCAATCACCGTTTCAAATTCCATGAAGAGACGCTGAAAAATCGGCAAGAGTTCATTTCCCGAATGGGTCAGAGCAACATGACGCGTGTCACGGTCGAAAAGGCGCAGGTTCAGGGATTCCTCTAGCTGCCGAACTTGCACTGAGAGCGCTGGCTGGGATATATGGAGGACGTGCGCGGCCTGGGTGAAGGTTCCACACTTGGCCACGCTCAGGAATGCTCTAACTTGCATCAGAGTAACATCCATAGATGGACTCCAGGCCGAATACAAAAATTTCGAGCAAGGTCGTCGCCAAGACATTTGAAACATCGGTTGAGACTGAGACTTCGTGCAACTCTGCGTTCGAATCCGAACGCCTGCAGCAGTCTCGGTCACGACCAAGGCGTGCAATGCGTGAGATGATACCGTTGCCAAGCGGTATGAGCAATAGTTGAATCTGGGATCGACTGCGTGAGGACGAGAATGCGATCGCGCAGGAAAAGCGCGCAAAAGGAGGGAGTTCCTTGAAAGCGAATTCTGTTAGGGACTTCGCGTGGAGCGCGGCCCTGGCGTTAAGTTGCGTGCCTCTTACCGTCGCTACAGTTCGCGCGGATGAGATCAAAGTCGTAACCTCCGCGACGTTTAGGGCCGCGTACCTTCAACTCGTCCCCGAGTGCGAGCGCGCCACCCACAGCAAACTGGAGACGGGATTTGGCCCCTCCATGGGAACGAGGCACAATGCCATTCCGTTGCGGCTTGAACGCGGTGAGGAGATCGACGTTGTGATTCTGGCTGCGCCCGCGCTCGATGATCTGATCAAGCGGGGTATGGTCCGAGCGGATAGTCGGGTTGACCTGGTCCGATCCAAGATCGGCATGGCCGTCAAGGCCGGAACGCCCAAACCCGATATCAGCACAGTAGATGCACTGAAGCGGACGTTGCTTGCGGCAAGATCGATAGCGTATTCAGATAGCGCTAGCGGCCTCTATCTCTCGGCCCAGTTGTGGCCGAAGCTCGGAATCGCCGATCAACTCAAAGGCAAGGCTAGGAAAATAGAAGCCGACTCGATAGGCGAGCTGGTCGCGACGGGAAAGTTCGAGATTGGCTTTCAACAGATCAGTGAGCTCCTTCCCGTAAAGGGCATCGACATCGTAGGACCACTGCCACCCGGAGCACAGCGGGTCACGATGTTTGCAGCCGGCATCCCGATAACATCAAAGCATCCGCAGGCGGCCAAGGCACTCATCCATTGCCTTGCGTCACCGGCCGCCTACCCTGCCATCCAGAAGAGCGGCTTGGAGCCAGCGAATGGAAATAAGCGACGTCGAGCGGTCCCTGTTGCCACCCGGCTTGATGCGTTCGATGCCAACGACCGCCGCGCGATTTGCGACCGCGCTAATCCGATGCAAG
>Ga0182024_10012308_pt1 | contig 16950 bp, 12 predicted proteins | sample P32metaG_FD_120480 | JGI IMG/M metagenome (GOLD analysis project Ga0182024, IMG submission 120480) | Permafrost microbial communities from Stordalen Mire, Sweden - P3-2 metaG (Illumina Assembly) | ecosystem: Environmental > Terrestrial > Soil > Wetlands > Permafrost | place: Sweden: Stordalen...
CCGGCCCCGCAGACGCCGGCGACCGCCCCTGCAGCCGCGCACGCCCAGACGCCTGCGACCACGCCCGGCCAGGCGCAGACGGATGAGACTCCCACAGTCTTTCATCTCGGCGTTAATGAAGTCAGCCTCATCTTCACCGTCACTGACAAGCATGGGCACTACATTCCCAACCTGCAGCAGAGCGATTTTGCGCTGCTCGACGATCAGAAAGCGCCGGCCAAGGTCAACTCGTTTCACCAGCAGATCAATCTGCCGCTGCGCGTGGGCATCGTCATCGATGCCAGCACTTCGATCCGTTCCCGCTTTCAGTTCGAGCAGCAGTCGGCCACCGAGTTTCTGCTCGATGTTCTGAAGGCGCGCAGCGACCGCGCCTTCGTCATGGGCTTCGACGTCACCCCCACGGTTACGCAGGACTGGACCAACAACATAGACGCCCTCCAAACCGGCGTCAACCGGCTTCGCCCCGGCGGCGGCACCGCGCTGTTCGACGCCGTCTACACCGCCTGCCGCGACAAGCTGCTCGACGAGCGCGGCCAGGAGCCGGTGCGCAAGGCCATCGTGCTCATCTCCGACGGCGACGACAACCAGAGCCGCGTCCATCCCGACGAAGTTATCAAGGAGTGCGAGCGCGCGGAGACCATCGTCTACGCCATCAGCACCAACTGGACGCCCAGCCGCGGCAAGGGCGATCAGGTCCTCACGCAGATGGCCGAGTCAACTGGCGGCCGCGTCTTCTTCCCGCCCTCGGTTGAGGAGATGTCGAGCAGCTTCAAGGAAATTGAGGAAGAGCTGCGCAGCCAGTATGCGCTCACCTATACGCCGGCTGACTTCAAATACGACGGCTCCTTCCGAAGTATTTATCTCTATTGCAACGACCGCCGTTACCAGGCCCGCGCCAAGAAGGGCTACTTCGCGCCACGGCAGTAAGGCCTCGTTCAGTAAGAACTTCTCCATCGATTGCGGTTCCTGATCGCAAGCGCACACGACTTCACTGGCTACGGAAAAACCCCGTTTGGGCCGCGTCTTTTTGCCGGCCGTGCGCCGGCGTCGCCGACCCGCGGAGGCATGAAACCCTCACAGGCCGATTTCCCCGCTGACTTGCTGACTCGCCATGTCCGCAAAGCGGACGCTGACTCGCTGCAATCGCTCCAAGACTCCCCCGCTGCCGCCCCATCGGGCAATTGATTCATCCGCTGAGGAAGGCTCAATCACCTGGGAAACAATTTCTAGCCGGCGAGCCACTGCGCGTCGTTTATCAAGCCCGGGACTGTCGGCTCGAACCCTTCATCCGTGAGCTCAGCTCACCCCATCCTCCCATCTGCTGAAGTGGTCCATTCCAATTCAGGACAACGCTTCCCTTCCCAGTTCATTTTCGAATCATCGTTGGATTCTCTCCAACCCCGACTCTTCTATCCCCAGGAATGCGCGATGAAATGAAAGAAGGCGATTCCCATGAGATTTCCATTGCGATTGCACGCTCGGCCTGCGGCGCTCCTTTTCATGCGTCTGCCTGGACGGGGAGAGAACATGGGGAGCCATTGAAATCCGCGGGAAGACTGTGCGGACTGGGAGGAATGCGGTGATCCGGCAGGCCATATCGTGCGACATCTGCGCAACGGAAAAGAAGCAGACGAACCACTGGTTCGTGGCTTCAGAGCAGGGTGGAGAGTTGCGTGTCAGCGGATGGAGCTCGCGCAACCGGCTCCGTCCTGGAATGAAGCATCTTTGCGGACAAACCTGCCTGCACAAGCTGGTGGATGAATTCATGGCCCGGACGCTTACGATGCGTGCGCAGGCCGGCTCCGCAGAAGATATTGCCGCACAGCATCCGGTTGCCGACACCGACGCCAGCCTCACCTCCGAAGCGGCGTTTGCGGAAGTGGAATCCTCCGCGCGCCTGATCCCAGCGCCCGAGCCGGCGACAACCAGGCGGCCGCCGCTCCGTGCTCCCGCGGAGCTGGTTGCCATGCCCGGCCGGTTGACCATCGAAGAGACTCCGCCTTCGGTCGAGCCGCCCCGCTTTGCATCGCGCAACTGGCGTGCCGAAGCCTGGGACCGCGAGCGGGAACGCGAGTTGCGGGCCGTCGAACACAGGCCGGATTTGAGCCCCCGCCGCCGCTCCGGTTCCTGAGAGGTTTCTGTGCAAGTGGGAGGATGCCGTGTGGATGGACGCTTTGCTGCTGGTAGTTTTGTTTTCGTTGTTGTCCTGGAGCGGAGGTCACGCGCGCCGCGTGCGCAATCCTCTTTCTAATCGGCGTGTATTGCCGCCTTGAGATTCGGACTTGAAGCCGTAAGCAGCGACAGCAGCCCAGCCTCATCGAGAACCGGCACTTTGAGCTCCACAGCCTTGTCAAGTTTTGAGCCGGCCTCTTCACCGGCCACAACGTAGCTGGTTTTCTTACTCACCGACCCCGCAGTCCTGCCGCCGGCGGCTTCAATGCGCCGCTTGGCCTCGTCGCGCGTAAGCGTGGGCAGCGTGCCGGTAAGCACAAACGTCAGTCCCGCCAGCTGTGCCGAGCGTTGTTTCTTCTCCGCTGTCATTTCCACGCCCGCATCCTTGAGGCTTTGCACCAGCGCTGCATTGGCAGGCTGCGAGAAAAATTCCAGGATTGCCTGCGAGATGCGCGGCCCAACTTCTTCCACGCGCTCAAGCTCTTCGGGCGTTGCAGCCTCCAATGCTTCAATCGAGCCAAACTCCTCCGCCAGCAACTCGGCAGTCCGTTCGCCAACGAAGCGAATGCCTAGGCCCATCAGCGCACGGGCCAGTCCTGCGCGCTTCGATCGCTGAATCTCCTTGATGAGCGCGCGCGCGGATTTCTCCGCAAAACGGTCGAGTGCAGCCAGTTGCTCTTCTGTCAGCGAGTAGAGATCGGACACTTCATGCACTAGCCCGCGGTCGAGCAGTTGCTGCACCACCGCTTCGCCCAGCCCTTCAATGTTCATCACCTCGCGGCGGCCAAAGTGCAGCAGGCTCTCGCGCAGCTTCGCTGGGCAGTTGACGTTGACGCAGCGGTAATCCACTTCTCCTTCGGCGCGGACCACTTCGCTGTGACACTCCGGACATTGCCTAGGAAAAATGAAAGCCGTTTGGCCGCGCGGATGGCCGGCATCGGAAATCACTTCCACAACTTTGGGAATCACATCACCGCCGCGCTCCACCTTCACCCAATCGCCGACGAGCAATCCCAGGCGTTCAATAAAATCCGCATTGTGCAGCGTGGCGCGGCTCACCGTGGTGCCGCCGATGAACACCGGCGCAAGCTCTGCCACCGGCGTAAGCTTGCCGGTTCGGCCCACCTGCACAGTGATTTCGCGTACCTGCGTCACGCCCGATTTGGCAGTGAATTTGTAGGCGATCGCCCAACGCGGTGCGCGCCCGGTGTAGCCCAGCCGTTGCTGCGTGGCGTGCGCATTCACCTTGAACACCACGCCGTCAATCTCATACCCCAGCGTGGCGCGCTCCGCCTCCGCCTGGTCGATGAAGGCAGTCATCTCCTCGACGGACGCAACCAGCTTGCGGTGCTTGTTCACGCGGAAGCCAAGAGCCGCCAGCGCATCAAGTGTCGCGCGTTGGCCCTGCGGCCAGTATTCACCCTCGACCAGCAGAAAATAAGCGTAGAAATCCAGTCGTCGATTGGCGACGATCTTAGCGTCCAGCGTTCGCAGCGTTCCAGCAGCGGCATTGCGCGGATTCACCGCCGGCGGCAGCCCCGCCTGCTCGCGTTCCTCATTCAATCGGAGAAAAGCCGCTTCCGGCATGACCGCCTCGCCGCGCACTTCAAATGCCTGCGGCAGGCGGAACTTTTCCAACGTCGCAGAGTGAATGGAAAGGGGTACACTGCGGATGGTGCGGATGTTGGAAGTAACGTCCTCGCCGGTCTGGCCGTCACCGCGCGTGATTGCGCGCACCAGGCGCGCGTCGCCATTCTCCGCCGCCTCATAGTGCAGGGCTACGCTGAGGCCGTCCATCTTGAGTTCGGCGGCGTACTCCACCGGCAACGATCCGGCCAGTTCGCGCACCCGCCGGTCCCAGGCGGCAAGCTCTTCGGCAGAGTAGGCGTTGTCCAGCGAAAGCATAAGCCGCGAATGGCGCACCTTCACGAAGCCTTCAGCCGGCTTGCCGCCCACCCGCTGGGTCGGTGAGTCCGCGGTCACCAGCTCAGGATGCGCTGCTTCAGTGCGTTTCAGTTCATTCATCAGCGCGTCGTACTCGGCATCGCTGATCTCCGGCGTATCGAGCACGTGGTACAAGTGCTCGTGGTGGCGCAATTTGGTGCGCAAATCCTCGATGCGCTTTGCTGCGGAAGATGAGTCAGGGTTGGCGGGCTCGCCCATGCGAAGAATTATAAGAGGCGTGCGCGCAGGGTAGTATGGTCTCCAGATCGATATGGAACCAGTGACGCACTTTCTGACCGGCGCCTGCATTGGCCGCGCGGGGTTGAACCGCAAGACAGCCTACGCCACACTGACTGCCGTGCTGGCCGCCGAGGCCGCGGATATGGACGTATTGTGGTCGCTGCGCGGCCCCGTCGAAAGCCTCAAACATCACCGCGGCATCACGCACACCTTTATCGCCGTGCCCGCGGTCGCTGGCGTAATTGTCGGCCTAGTGGCGCTATTGCACGTTTGGCAGGAGTGGCGACGAAGGCGCAGGCTCGCGGCCATGAACCTGGAATCCGGTGCGCCCATCCCCGTGCGGCTTCAAGCCAAAACAATTCGCTGGGGCTGGCTCTACCTCACTGCGCTCATCGCCGCCTTGAGCCACTTGTTGCTCGACTGGACAAACAACTACGGCCTGCGCCCGTTCTTCCCCTTCAATCCGCGCTGGTATGCGGGCAGCTTCGTGTTCATTGCCGAGCCGGTGCTGTGGGCGCTCTTGCTGCTGGCGCTGATTGTGCCGGGACTGCTTGGCCTGATCGGCGGAGAGATCGGCGCCCGCCGTAATCCCTTTCGCGGACGCGGATGGGCCATCTTCGCGCTCGTCGGCATGGTCGCGGTGTGGGGCGGACGCTGGTCCGAGCACGCGCATGCTCTGGCGCTGGTCGACGGCGCGCAGATCGCATCCGCTCCGGTTGAGCGCATGGCCGCCGAGCCTTATCCCATCAACCCATTCCGCTGGCACGTGATTGTCGAGACGGTCGATTTCTACCAGACCGCCGAAGTCAATACGCGCACCGGCGAAATCGACAGCGACCCACAGCGCGACGTGCTCTATAAGCCGCCCGCCGACCCAGCCGTCGAAGCAGCCAAACAGACCCCGCTCGGCAAAGTCTATCTCGACTGGGGCACGTGGGCCGTCGTGCGCGATGTGGGCCAGGAGCCAATCCCAGGAATGGACCCGCCGCAACTGCCTCCCAATCGATCGTGGACGACGGTCGAGTTCTCCGACCTGCGCTTCGACTATTCCTATCTCGGCACTGCCCGAGCCACAGGCCGCAACCCGCTCGGCGCTGCGGTCTACATCGTCGACGGTCGAGACGATGCCGGCGAATTAATGAACGGGCGCGCGCAGCATTGAGCACCGCTTCCGCAATTGCCTGCACTATAAAAAGTGTCGGGACTTCATTGATGCTTTAAGGGACGCGTGCTGGGGCAACGCGAATCGGATAACCCGAATTGGACAATCAAGGAGAACGCGCATTGAACAAACAAATCTTTGATGCTGACCATGCAGCCGCCCCCAGGCGAGCAACCTCCAAGCAGAGCGGGAGAGCTCTCGCCACTGCTCTGGCCCTGCTCTGTTTGAGCCTGCCCTGCCCCATTCAGCTCTCGTCTCAATCGAAGCCATCGAAATCTGCACCGGCCCCAGCACCGGCTCCGTCTCCGATCCAGCCGCTGCTGGCGCGCCACTACCAGGACGGCGAGAAGATCGCCTACACCATCAGTTGCATCAATCAATCGCGCGCGAAGACCACCGAATATGAGGCCCGCGCCGAGGGTGTGGTGAGCAAGAACCCGTCCGGAGCCTTCGCGGAAAACTTCGCCTGGACCGATCTCTCGGTGAATGACGACCAGGTCCGCCTTTCCGCCGCCAGCCGCGCATTCCGCGAACCCTTGTCCCTCGCGCCAGGTTTCAAGCTCGCCATCCCCGACCTCGGCCAGGTGCAGTCCGGGCTGATTGGACCCATCGCGGACCTGCTTACCTTTTACGCCGACGTAAAGATTGCCATGAATCAGAAAGGTCTTGTGCACGCCGGCGATCACGCCTACGTCAGTTACGGCGCGCCGAACTCCTGGGCCGACGGAACCAAGGTTGTAGTTGGCCAGGATTCAATCGACTTTTCGGTGATCCTTCAATCCGTCGACCCTGCAACGCAGACCGCGACCTTGGTGGTTCGCCACGTTCCCCCGGAGCAGCCGCAGATCAAGCTTCCCGCTAGCTGGATGACCACCCCCGTAGGCGCCTCGAAAAATAACTGGGTCCAGGTGGAAAAAGGCTCCGACGGCAAGTACATTGCAGGAGTTGGCCAGGAAACATTTGACGTAAAAATCAAGCTTGCGCTGGCCACCGGCCAGATTTTATCGGCTACGATGGACAACCCGGTCGAAGTAACGGAGCGCGCATGCAACGATGCCGCGCTAACCGATTGCGGAAACCCGCAGCACTATACAATCCGGCGCCAGATCACGTTGCGCGCGGATACGCCGCCCGCCCAAAGCCCATCCAAATAGTGACGGGTTGGTCGAGGGTTCCAATGGCTGGCTGGGCCCTTTGCCCGGGATGAAAATATTTGTTTGTCTTGTGAAAGAATAAAGGTTGACCGCGCAGCGGCTGGCCCCCAGAATGGAGAGAGTATTGGTGCTTTTTGCGACCAATTTTTGAGCATTTTGTTCCCCCCCGGGAGTTTCTCCCGCATATCGAAAGAGATTGAGGATTCCATGGCTGCTTATCTGTTCATTTTGTTCGCCGTTTTGAGCCGGCTGTTTCTGGCGGCCACCCCTCATCCTGAGTGGTTCAACTTTACGGCGGTCGGGGGAATGCTGCTCTACTTCGGCGCGCGGCGGTCGTGGCGGGAAATGCTGGCTCCGCTGGCTGTGCTCATGGCCACCGACTACTTCCTCACTGTCTCCGTTTACCACTATCCCTTCCACTTGGTCAGCTACCTACCCACCTGGGCCTGGTACGTTGCTGCCATGGTGCTCGGTCAGATTCTGCTCAAGGCGAAGACCACGTTTGTGCGCGTAGCCGCCGGAGCGCTATTGGGGCCGACCTCGTTTTTCCTGTTGTCGAACTATGCGGTCTGGGCCGGCAGCGGCATGTATCCGCGCACGCTGGGCGGATTGAGCGCCTGCTTCGTGGCCGCGTTGCCGTTCTATCGCAACGACCTGATCTCGACAGCGTTGGTCGCCGCCGTGGCCTTCAGCGCCCCGGTCCTAATGCGGCGCCTCCAAGGGGCGCATGCCGCTAAAGCGGTTGCCAAGTAGCTTTGGCGGCTATCCATCCAGAACTGAACCTGTGCCACGAGTTCTCTGTGCCCCATCGTTGCGAGTTTTTTCGGTCGCAAGCGTGGGAAGCCACGGACCCCAACCGGGGTCTTAGCCTTCCATCAACTTCCCCGCCCGCTTCTTCCTGAACCACCACCAGGCAAACCCACCCACAGCCAGGACGCCCGCTGCGCCCACAACGGGCAGCGCGTGGCTCTTCATCACGTCCGCCGCGCGTGGCCCCAGCTTCAGCACCAGCAGCGACAGAGCCAGCCAGCGCACCATCCTGCCGCAAAACACGGCCAGCATGAACGGCACAACCCGCATCTCAAAGACCCCTGCCGCAAAGACAAACGCCTTCCACGGCGTCGGCGGCGGCAGCATGGAAGGAATCATCATGGCCAGGAACTCTTGGCGTTCGAAGCGTAACCGCATCCTTTCGAAACGCTCGCGGTTCACGCGTTTCAGCAGGAAGAGTTCCCCGCCCGCGCGTCCCAGCCCGTAGGGCAGCAGGCCACCGATCGACGAACCCACGGCAGCAGTCAGGCAATAAAGCCAGAAGCGGCCCTTGTCGTTCCAGACGGAGAGAGCCAGGAATGCGTCCATGGGGACGGGAAGGCTGGAGGAATCCAGAAGCGCCAGCGCGCCAATGCCCCAAATGCCGAATTTGGCCAGGAACGGGAGCAGAACCAGGTTCATCTTGGCCATGATTCGCGCAACAAACGACTTCAAACAGGGTCCCCTTCCGGCCGGTAATCCGTCTTAAGCTTTAGCTATCATTGTACGGGCCGCTGCAGTTGGGCACGGACTTGAGTTGAATGAGAGAATAGACAGGAAGGACTCGAAGCGGGGCCGCGGGGCGCGTGTGCGCCCAACCAGGCCCCCCGGAAGCGAATGCCCACCAGCGAAGTGCCAACCGATGTGAACGGGCCCACCGGGCAGCCGCCACCGGAGCCGGGTCAGGAGCCGGGCGAGGCCGTGTCTCCCGTGGTGCGCGGCTCGCGCTGGGTAGACTACGACACCCACGAGCTGCTGGAGATGATCGGCGAGCTCGAGGACGAGCGGCGCTGGGCGCGGTTGCGCGAGGGCGTTCTCTGGGCCGTCCTCTTCCATATCGTGCTGCTCTCGGCCATTACCTGGATTCCCAAATACATCTTCAAGGTGCCGCAGGTCATCGATCCCATTGACGCCATCAAGAACCGCAAGGATCTGGCGTACCTCGACCTGCCGCCCGATGCGATTCGCAATCTGCACTCCAAGCCGGTAGTCAAGCCTGTTCCGCCCAAACAGACCATTGTGGACAAGAAGACGATGGAAGCGCTGCATCGCGCCACCCCCCCAGCACCCACCCCTGAACCCACGCCTCCCGCGCCCGCCGCAGCCCAGCCTCCGGTCCCACCGCCCATTCCGCCCAACCAGCAGACCCAGTCGCAAGTGGAAGCGCCGCGCCCGGCGGCCGTGCCGGCACGTCCCAACTTCGCCATGAACTCGACCAACCCGGCAGACCAGCTGCGCGATGCCATGCGCGGAGCGTCGCACAATCCCGGCTCAGGCGATGTTGGCAACCTGGGCGGCAGCGGCCTGGCCCGTCATCCCGGCGCCGGCTCGGGCGGAGTGGAGATTCTATCCGACCAGCAAGGCGTCGATTTCAGCAGCTGGCTGCAGCGCTGGCACCGCGAGACGGAGAACACCTGGGACCCGCTTATTCCGGACGAAGTGAATCCGCCCATCCTGAAGTCGGGCATGGTAGCCATTCGATTCAAAGTAATGCCCAACGGGCGTCTGATGGACGGCAGTCTGCAGTTGGAAGGCCGCTCCGGCGATACGGCTCTGGATCGGGCTGCGTGGGGCGCGCTCACCGGCTCCAACTACCCGCCCCTGCCCAGGGATTTCCACGGCCCCTATCTCGAACTCCGCGCCTACTTCCTCTACAACATGCAAGTTCCGAAATAGGAGCGCAGGCTCCCGATCCGTCGCATTGCCCTCAATCTCTTACGCGTCTGCACCCGCGGGCAAAGCCGGCTCCGGGGGTTCGTCGTCCGGCGGGTCGGACGTCCCGGCTCCGTGCTGCAGGTAGATTCCATCCTGGGCCAGCAGCGCATCGTAAACCGGTACGCGCCGCCAGTGCCGGGCCAGCGCGAAGGCGCTCATGTTGGCGATCATCAGCGGCAGCACCAGGCCATACCCGCCGGTCATCTCAAAGATAATGAGCACCGAAGTCATGGGAGCGCGAACGATGCCCGCAAAAACCGCGCCCATGCCCACCACCGCGAATGCGCCGATCGAATCCGCCGGGTGGTGGAATACGGTCACGTCCAGGTAGCCCACTGCGCCGCCCAGCATGGACCCCATGAACAGCGCCGGCGCAAAGATACCGCCCGCGCCGCCGCTCGAATAGGAACTGACCGTCGCCGCCAGTTTGAGCACGCAGAACACAACCATGGAAATCACCGTCATCTTACCCGTGAGAGCCAGGGTGAGAGTCTTGTACGGATCGCCAGCAATGCCGTTCAAGTGGAAGAGCGCCAGCGTCACCACAGCGAGGCCGCCCGTTGCCGCGCCACCAATGGCCGGCTGAACCCAGCGCGGCACCTTCTCGAGCCCCCGGAACCAGGCACGCAGGCCAAGCAGCGAATCCGTAAAAGCCACCGACACAATCGCCGCCAGCAGCCCCAGCAGCGCATACCAGATCAGCGAGGAAGCTTTGCCCAGCGTGTAGTTGGTGTTCACGTGAAACACGGGGTTGGCGCCAAGAATCGAGTGCTCGACGACGGCCGAGAGTGCAGCGGCCACAATCACCCCAGACAGCATCGTCTGATCCAGATCGCCAATCAGCTCTTCCAGCGTAAAGGTGACCGCGGCAATGGGCGCGTTGAAGGCTGCGGCAATCCCCGCCGCCATGCCCACTGAAGCCATGCGCCGCGTGTTCTTGGGGCTCAGCCGCGCCAGCCGCGCCAGCATGCTGCTTACGCCTGCGCACACCTGCACCGTCGGTCCCTCAAGCCCCAGTGATGCGCCGGAACCAATCTGGATGGCGCACAGCACGAACTTGCCGATCGTCTCCCGCACCGTCACGTATCCGGAGCGCAGCGTGTAGGCCACCTTCACCTGGGGAATGCCGCTGCCCGCCGCCGCGGGTGCAAAGTAGGTCAGGCCTACGCCGGCAACCGCGCCGCCGAATGTGGGACACAGAACCGTCCACCAGATCCAACTATTGCCGGATGCCGCGTTGGCGCGATCGATCAACAGCGCTTCGAGCCCCATGATGCTCAGGTGGAAGGCCACCGCCGCCAGGCCGCAGACTCCGCCTGCCAGGATGGTGACAACCAGCAGCCGTTGCCGCTCCGTGGGCATGCGGCGCAGGAACCAGGCAAGGATTCTTGCATTAAGGTCCTGCAGACCAGCCCAGGAACTGGGCTCCGGCATTTCCTCGCTCTCCAAAGGCATCTCACTCTCAGTATAGAAGCAGAGTGAACCACCGTTCAGACCGCAAATCCACCCCGGCTTACGGCTTGGGCTCTGTGGCCTTCATAAACTCTGCCAGGTAGTCCTTCCACACTGCTGCCACGGTGTGCGTCCCGTGGCCGCGCGTGGCGTCTGAGGTGGGGATGAGAATGAAGCGGGCATGCGGCATGTGCTTGACCATCGTTTCGGCAATGCCCAGTTCCGGCGGGTTGGTGAAGTCGTCCGCCGAGTTGATCCACAACACCGGCGCAGTGATCTTTTCCAGATTCGGGCTGGGGTCGTAATTGCGGCTGGCGTTGACGTAAAAAATCAGGTCGTTGGCGTCAGTAGCAGCAACGCTGCGGGCCAGGTTCCGGTCCACATATTCCTCAGCGCGCTCGCGCGTAGGCGCCGCCTTCTGCATCTGTAAAGGGCTCGATCCCATGATGAAGATCATCTCGTTCGCAGTGCGCAGCCCTTCCGCCGGCTCGGTCTTGTATTCGCCTTCCATCCAAGCCGGGTCCTGTTTGATTGCCTCGATGGCCATGTAGCGCATCATCCGGTTGCGCCCCGCAATCTGCACCGGCAGGCAGGCAAACGGAGCCAGCGCATCGGCAAAGCCGGGATAGGTTTCACCCCACACAAACGACTGCATGCAGCCCATCGACGTGCCCAGAATCAGCCGCAGGTGATCGATCTTCATCGCGTCCAGCATCATCCGCTGGCTGCGCACCATGTCGTCGTAGTCGTAAGCCGGAAAATGCGCATGTAGCCCGTCGGAGGGCTTGGAGCTTTCGCCGTGGCCAATGTCATCGGGCAGGATCACGAAATACCTTGTGATGTCCAGCACAGCGCCTGGCCCGAACAGAACATTCGAGAATAGCGGATTCATCAGCGAGTGAGCATTGCCGCCGGTGCCGTGCAGCAGAAGCACGGCATTGTCCACATGCCCTGCGGCGTTGCGGTGCGGCGTGCCCAGGGTGATGTAATGCAGCTTGAGCTGCGGCAGCGTCTCGCCCGCGCCGAAACGGAATCCAGGCAGGACGACGGTCCCGTCCACCGTCGGCCAGGTTTGTGCTGTCGTTTGCGTGGCCGAATTCGGAGACGGAAGAGACATGGTCTGACCATTCCCGGCCCCGCAGCCAACCAGGGAAGCGGCAACCAGAATCTGCACACTGCGCAAGGACATTTTCAACCTCGTCGGGCGTCGCGATACGTGCTCCAACCAACCATCTCTTTTCACTCCGCTCATGTCAAGAAAATGCAAACGATGGTAGAGCCCAATTTGAAGGGAGCGAGCTTCAAGTTGAAGAGCACGTGCTTCGCAGGCTGCGGAAAAACTCACCGGGAGAGGCAAGAAGGGTCAGGGTATAACTTTAGTCGTGCCGAAGGCGGCCCAAAAAACAAGCGGGCTTCAGTCCCTGTGGGATTCCGTGGAGTTTTCGCTGAGCCACTTTTCTAGCAATCTCTCTGAATGCGCGCGGACTCCCCGTTTCCAGCTTTCCCCGCAATGCCCCTCCGCGTTAAAATTCTCCTGTACGCCATGTTCAGCCGCTCCGCAGTCCGAATCTCCTCGACGCCGGTCCTCAAGCGGTTTCGCCGTGGCCGCCCCGACCGTGGACGGCGCCCTTCGCGCTGAGTAATCTATTCCCGATGATTTGTGGTTTCTCGAAGGCCGTCCTTCGCCATGAACTGCGCCGGGTTACCCGCGCGCGGAATCCCCCCAATCCGGGGTTTCCGAGTTGGCAATTATTGCTCCATCCGCGAGTGCGCGGATAGAAAGGCATCTTTCCATGAATAGTTTTTCCAGCCGTGCTACCCTCACCTCCGGCAACAAGTCCTACACCATCTACCGGCTCCCCGCCCTCACCGAGAAAGGCTTCGACCTCAGCCGACTCCCCTTCAGCCTCAAGATTCTGCTTGAAAACCTGCTCCGCCGCGAGGATGGCGTCAACGTGACCGCCGCCGACATTTGCTTCCTCGCCAACTGGGACGCCAAAGCCGAGCCCAGCCGCGAAATCGCCTACATGCCCGCCCGTGTCCTCATGCAGGACTTCACCGGCGTGCCCGCAATCGTAGATCTCGGCGCCATGCGCGACGCCATCAAGACCCTTGGCGGCGATCCCAATCGCGTCAATCCTCTCATCCCCGCCGAGCTGGTCATCGACCATTCCGTCCAGGTGGACGAGTTCGGAGCCGCGGGCTCTCTTGCGGCCAATACATTGTTGGAATTTCAAAGAAACCGCGAGCGCTACGCCTTCCTCAAATGGGGCCAGACCGCCTTCCGCAACTTCTCCGCAGTCCCGCCCGGCATGGGCATCTGCCATCAGGTCAATCTCGAATACCTGGCCCGCGTCGTCTTCACCACCGAAATCGACGGCGAGCAACTAGCTTATCCCGACACGCTGGTCGGCACCGACTCCCACACCACCATGATCAACGGGCTCGGCGTCCTCGGCTGGGGCGTCGGCGGCATCGAGGCCGAAGCCGCCATGCTCGGCCAGGCAGTCTCCATGCTCGTTCCGCAGGTCGTCGGCTACAAGCTCACCGGCAAACTGCGTGAAGGCGCTACGGCCACCGATCTCGTCCTCACCGTCACCCAGGCCCTGCGCAAGCTCGGAGTCGTTGGGAAGTTTGTTGAATTTTATGGACCTGGAATAGCGGAGCTACCACTCGCCGACCGCGCCACCATCAGCAACATGGCTCCTGAGTACGGCGCCACCTGCGGCATCTTCCCCGTCGATGCCGAAACGCTGCGCTACCTCCGTCTCACCGGCCGCAGCGAAGAGCAGATCGCCCTCGTCGAGGCCTATTACAAGGAGCAGGGTCTCTTCCACACCGCCGCCTCCCCCGAAGCCGTTTACACGCAAACCCTTGAGCTCGACCTCGCCACCGTGGAGCCCAGCGTCGCCGGACCCAAGCGCCCGCAGGATCGCGTGCTGCTCAAGGATGCCGCGGCCAGCTTCGCACAGCAACTTCCCACGCTTCTGGCGCCCACCGCCAAGCCGCTCGGCACACGCACTGCGGCAGCCTGGAAACGCGGCGCAGTAACCGATACCGGCCTAGCGGAAAAAGTCCCGGTACATCTGACCACCACCGTGGCCGAGCATACGGTTCAGGCCCGCTTCGGTGTCGATCCCGATCAGTATCTCGATCACGGCTCCGTCGTCATCGCCGCTATCACCAGTTGCACCAACACCTCCAATCCATCGGTCATGGTCGCTGCGGGAATCCTCGCCAAGAAGGCCGTCGAAAAAGGCCTCACCGTTCCGCCTTGGGTCAAGACGTCGCTCGCTCCCGGCTCGCGCGTGGTCACCGACTACTACACCAAAGCTGGCCTGTTGCCCTATCTCGAAAAACTCCGCTTCAACGTAGTCGGCTACGGCTGCACCACCTGCATCGGCAACTCCGGCCCGCTGCCCACCGATGTTTCCAAATCCATCGACGAGCACGGCCTCGTCGCCGTCAGCGTGCTCAGCGGCAATCGCAACTTCGAGGGCCGCGTGAATGTCGACGTGCGCGCCAACTACCTCATGAGTCCGCCGCTCGTGGTGGCCTACGCCCTTGCCGGCAAGATCGGCCACAACTTTGATACCGACCCGCTTGGCACCGACCAGGCCGGCCAGCCCGTTTATCTCAAGGACATCTGGCCCACCCAGGCCGAAGTCTCCGCAGCAATCGAAAAGGGCCTGTCCAGCGACAGCTTCCGCAAAGAGTACGCCACCGTCAGCCTGGGCGACACCAACTGGCAGGGCCTGAGCTTCCCCACCGGCGACGTCTACCAGTGGGAGCCCGACTCAACCTACATCCGCCAGGCACCCTACTTCGACGGCATCACCAAGACTCCCGTGCCCGTAACGGACATTCTCGGCGCGCGCGTGCTCGCCGTCCTCGGCGACTCCGTCACCACCGACCACATCTCTCCAGCAGGCAACATCAAAGCCAACGGCCCGGCCGGCAAATACCTCGCCGAGCACGGCGTCAAGCCCGCCGACTTCAACAGCTACGGCTCGCGCCGCGGCAATCACGAAGTCATGGTCCGCGGCACCTTCGCCAACGTGCGCCTGCGCAACAAACTCGCCCCCGGCACCGAAGGCGGCGTCACGCGCCTGCTCCCCGAAGGCGAGGGAATGTCCATCTTCGACGCCAGCGTGAAGTACGCCGAGCGCGGCGTGCCTCTGGTGATTCTGGCCGGCAAGGAATACGGCTCCGGCTCCTCGCGCGACTGGGCCGCGAAAGGTCCGAATCTTTTAGGAGTCAAGGCCGTCATCGCCGAAAGCTTCGAGCGCATCCACCGCTCCAACCTCGTCGGCATGGGCATTCTCCCGCTGCAGTTCGCCGACGGCCAGAGTGCGGAATCTCTCGGCCTCACCGGCGAAGAAGTCTACGACTTCGCCGGCCTGACCACACTGCTCGCAAGCAAGTTCGCCGGCGGCCGCACACTCGGCGTGAAGGCCACAGCCGCCGATGGAACGGCGAAGGAATTCGACGCAGTGGTCCGCATCGACACGCCGCAGGAGATCGAGTACTTCGAGCACGGCGGCATCCTGCAATATGTGCTGCGGCAATTGGCAGCGAAGTAGCTCGAATCGCATCGAGAACTGGGTACCCACTCTCGCCGCGTTCTTGTCTTTGCGGCTAGGGTGGGATCTGCCAGTGCTACCATTTCGGCATGCACCACCCCCATCGCCTATCTGATCGAATCGTACGATGAGCGAACCCGTTTTCAAGCTTTCTCGCGTTCCAGGCGCTCCGATCTCGGATGAGGAACTGGTTGCAGACCTGCGCCGCGTGGCGCTGACACTTGGTGCGGAAGCGGTAAGCTTCAGGCAATACGCATCGAATGGGACCTACGCCGCTCAAACCCAAGCTGAACGCTTTGGTTCCTGGAATGAGGCACTCAGGCGAGCAGGGCTGGACGTATTGCAGCGACATGACATTCACGACGAAGAACTGTTCGAGAACGTTCTTACTCTTTGGCAACATTATGGCCGTCAGCCTCGCTTCAGGGAACTAGCTTCCAATCCATCGTGCATATCCGCGGGACGGTATACATACCGCTTCGGGTCTTGGATGAACGCGCTTAAGTCATTCGTCGATTATGCCAACGGAACTGGCGCTGAGCTTGTAGAACAAAGTGCTGAAGCTGGCGCTGACCGCAGGCACAAGACTGGGCGTAATCCTTCTATTCGTCTTCGTTGGCGGGTGCTTCAACGAGATAACTTCAAGTGTCGTGGATGTGGCTCAAGCCCGGCAATCACACTCGGTGTCGAGTTGCACGTGGATCACATTCACCCTTGGAGCGAGGGCGGCGAAACGCTTCTTGAGAATCTGCAAACGTTATGTTCAAAGTGCAACCTTGGCAAGTCGAATCTTCTTCCAGCCTAAATTTTGGCCTCTCGCCCTATACTCATTTCATGCGGAATGAATTCACTGCGCTCATTGAGCGGGACGGTGAATGGTTTGTTGCCTGGTCTCCCGAGATTCCCGGTGCCAACGGCCAAGGGCACACCGTCGAAGAATGCCGTGAAAGCCTGGACGCGGCCATTCAACTTATTCTGGAAGATCGCGACGCGGCTCGTGAAATCGGCCAGTAGCCCACAGTGTAATTGTTGAAGACAGCAAAACGCCGCTCTAATCGGGAGCTGCTTTTTTTGCTCGTCCCGCTGAATCCGCTTATTTCTTCTTTGCCGCGGCTTTAGGTGCGGGGCGCTTGATCCCGGCAGTAGCTTCGGGGCCGGGAACTGGAACAGACTCGTCTTCTTTCGGCGCAAAGAAGCGCACGCCTTCCTGATTGTGCTCCCCCATTACGTGCAGCCGAAGAAAATTCGTCGACCCCGACTTGGTGCGTGTGCCGGCGACAATCGCGATCACCTCACGCGGCCGCACGTAGCCGCCCTGTTCGAGCAGGCTCTCGGCCACGTCCACCAGGGCTTCCGTCGTGCTCACCTTGGGGCAGCGGATGGGGGTGGTGCCCCAAAGGAGGTTCAGCCGGTTGATGGTGACCTCGATGGGGCTGAGCGCGAAGATGGGAGCCGTCGGGTGGTACTTCGAGAGCTGGCGCGCGGTCACGCCGGACTC
>Ga0182024_10012309_pt1 | contig 16949 bp, 14 predicted proteins | sample P32metaG_FD_120480 | JGI IMG/M metagenome (GOLD analysis project Ga0182024, IMG submission 120480) | Permafrost microbial communities from Stordalen Mire, Sweden - P3-2 metaG (Illumina Assembly) | ecosystem: Environmental > Terrestrial > Soil > Wetlands > Permafrost | place: Sweden: Stordalen...
AGCTTCGACTCGCGCTTTCGGGACGTTGGTGAGGCCGTAGCAGATATTGTTCCAGACGGTGTCGTGGAAGAGGATGTTCTCCTGCGCGACCATGGCGATCTGTTCGCGCAGGGAACGGATGGTGACCGAGCGGATGTCGAGGCCGTCGATGCGGATTTGTCCGGAGGTCAGCTCGTAGAAGCGCGGGATCAGATTCACCAGCGTGGTTTTTCCGGCGCCGCTGGAGCCGACCAGCGCGATGACTTCGCCGCGCCGCGCTTTCAGGCGGATATTCTGCAGGACCGCCGCGGAGCCTGCGTAGGAAAAGCAGACGTCGTCGAAGGCAATTTCCTGGGAGAAGGGAGGCAACTGCTTCGCCCCCGGCTGTTCGGTGTGCTCTTCGTCGAGATCGAGATAGGCGAAGACCTGCGTGCTGGCGCCCTGGGCGGCCTGGAACTGCTGGTAGACGGTCCCCATGCGTTTGAGCGGAGTGTAGGCCTTGAGGAGCGCGAAGATGAAGGCGAAGAAGACGCCGAGGGTCATCACGCCGCGGTGAATTTGATCGCGGGCAAAGAGGATCAGCACAGGAATCACGATGGCGCCGAGGAGATCCATCATCGGGGAGGTGATAACAGCGGCACGAACCCAGCGCATATTTTCGCGCAGGAGGCGCCGCGCGGTTTCGCGGAATTTTGCGATTTCGAAGCCTTCCATGCCGAAGGCTTTGACGACGCGGTTTCCGGTGACGGTTTCCTGAAGAATCTGGCCGAGATCACCGAGGCGCGATTGGCTGTTTTCGGCGGAGCGCCGGATTTTGCGGCCGAATCTATTTACCGGCAAGACGACCATAGGTAATAACACGATCGACCCGAGGGCCATGCGCCAGTTCAAGCAGAAAACTACCGTGACGAAAACCAGGAGAGTAAAACCTTCTCGAAAGAGATCGGCCAGGTATTCGGAGAGAGCGATACGGGTACGCTCGACGTCGTTGATGGCTACGGAAAGGAGACGCCCGGTCGGATGGTGCTGGAAAAAACTGATCGGCTGACGGATCAGTTTGGCGTACACGGCGTTGCGCAAATTTGTGACCGCGGCGTGGCCGACGTATTGAATCTGCGTGGTGCCGAGATATTCGGCGATCGCTTTGATACCGAAGATCATCAGAAGCGTGAGGGCGAAAATGGTCTTGACGTTGTGGAAGCCGGCGGGAAGGAACGTATTCAGGTAAACGACGTGATCGGTAAAGGGGATTTTTCCAAGGGGGAGTTTCGAACCGACCACGGATGGGTCGAGCACATAGTCGACGGCCGGCTTGATCATCAGTGCGACCAGGCCTTCGGCGAGGGCCACGACGGCGAGTAACACGACGCCCACGGCCAGCCGGAATGCGTAGGGCCGAACGTAGCCTAACAACCTTTTCAATTGTGGTGAGAACAGCGATGCCACGCGTCAGGCTCCCCTGCGTATTGCACTTGGTACGCTATTCGCCGAGTCGCGGTGTGTCAAGTTTCGGCGGGCGATGCGGCGTTGTTGAACCATGGCTAGGCGGTTCTATTTCTCGATGTCGCGGTGAACGACTTTGGTGGAGTAGCCGCGCTTTTCGAGGGCATCCATCACCGATTCAGCGAGCATCACGGAACGATGCCTGCCGCCGGTACAACCGAACGAGATGGTGAGATAGCTTTTCCCTTCGCCGATATAGTGGGGGATCAGGTAGACGAGAAGGCCCACGATGCGTTTGAGGAATTCTCCGGTCTGCGGGAACGAGCGGATGTAGCGGCGCACCTTTGGATCCTGACCGGTGTATTTGCGCAGGCGTAGGACAAAATGAGGATTGGGCAGAAAGCGCACGTCGAACACCAGATCGGAATCGGAGGGCACGCCGTAGCGATAGCCGAAACTGACCAGGGAAACCAGCATCGGGCGCTTTTCGGGATTTTTGAAGCGCTCGGTGATGAAATGGCGAAGCTCGTGAACGTTGAACTTGGTAGTGTCGATGACGACGTCGGCGAGTTTGCGGATGGGTTCCATGAGATTGCGCTCGTGGCTCAGGCTTTCGCGCACGGAAAGATGTTTGCCGAAAGGGTGGGGACGGCGGGTTTCGCTGTAGCGGCGCAGCAAGGCATCCTCGCCGGCGTCGATGAAAACGAGCGCGACGGGATGCTGGCGGCGCAAGTGTTTCAGCAGGGCAGGCAGTTTCGCGAGTTGCGCGCCTTCGCGGGCGTCTACCAGTAAGGCGGCGCGGGCGAAGTCGCCTTCGCCGGCGGCGTGCAACTCCGCAAAAATCGGGATGAGTTCGACCGGGAGGTTGTCGACACAGTAGAAACCCATGTCTTCGAAGGCACGGAGGACGGTGCTTTTTCCCGAACCGGAAAGGCCGGTGAGGATTACGAGTTGACGCGAGTCGCTTCTGAGTTGCTGCTTCACGGGGAGGTGCCGGCGGCTCAGTTCTTTACCCTGCGCTGGTGCGTGCTCGGGATGCGCATGTCTTCGCGATATTTCGCGACGGTGCGCCGGGTGACGTGGATGCCGTTGTCATCGAGTTTCTTGGCGATTTGATCGTCGGTGAGCGGCTTGGTGGAGTCTTCTTCTTCGATCATTTTCTTTACCAGGCGCTTGAGGGTCAGCAGCGACATGCCGCCACCTTCGGGTCCGTTGACGGATTCGCTGAAGAAGGAGCGCAGTTCGAGCACGCCTTGCGGCGTGTGCGCGTACTTGCTGGCGACGGCGCGGCTGACGGTGGAAGGATGCACGCCAACTTCTTCGGCGACTTCCTTGATCATCATGGGCTTCAGTGCGTCGGGGCCATGAATGAAGAAATCGCCTTGACGCGCGATGATCGATTGGCAGACGCGCAAAATGGTGTGCTTGCGCTGCTCGATGTTTTTCATCAGCTGGATCGCGGCGGTGAAGCGTTCCTTGACGTAGTTGCGGACGTCGCGGTCGGAGGCATCCTTCACGAGCAAGCGGCGATACGTCGGGCTGAGGCGCAGCTGCGGCATGTCGTCTTCGTTGAGGAAAGCTTGCCACTGGTCGTCTACTTTTCGGAAATAGACGTCGGGCTCGACCAGGCGGGGCTCGGTCTTGTTGTAGCGCAGGCCCGGGCGGGGGTCGAGCTTCTTGATGACTTCGAGCGCGCGCTTAACGACGTCGAGCGGACGATTCAGCGCGCGGGCGACATCTTTGAGTTGGTTGGACTGCACCTGCTTGAGATAGTCGGAGACGATTTGCTGGGCGAGCGTGTTCTGGGGGTCGAAGGCTTTCAACTGGAGCAGCAGGCATTCGCGCAAGTCGCGAGCGCCGACTCCGATGGGGTCGAAATCCTGCACGACGGCGAGGGCATCGTCCAAATCATCCTGCGAATACTTGCCCTGCTGGAGTAATTCTTCGGTGGAGGCGGTCAGGTAGCCGTTTTCGTCGAGATTGCCGATGATGCTTTCGACGATTTCCTTCACGGTGTCGGAGCAGACGGTGACGCTTAGTTGCCAGGTCAGGTGGTCGGTGAGGCCAGTGGCGGAAGACAAAAATTTTTCGAACGAGGGGCGCTCGGAGACTTCGCGCTCCTGGGACTGGCCGCCGTCACCGCCGGAATCCAGGTATTGATTGAAGAAGCTGCCGACATCGAACTCGTCGAAGGGATTGGGCTCGGGCTTTTCGGGAACTTTCTCGGTTTCCGCTTTCAGAAAAGTTTCGTCGCTGTAGTTGTCGGTTTGCGTGGGCTCTTCGCTCTGCTCTTCCAGGACGGGATTGGCGATCATCTCCTGGTTGATCATCTCGCGCAGCTCGAGGCGATTGAGCGCGAGAACGCTGACCATCTGCACCAAACCTGGCGTCAGAATCTGCCGCTGCGATACCTTCAGATTCAGCTTTAATCCCTGCCAAGCCATTGGTGTTCTGAGGTCCCTTTTTATATCCCTTAATTCAAGCGGAAATGATCGCCCAGATAAACGCGCCGGACTTCCGGGTCGTTGCTTAACTCGTCGGGGCGACCCTTCCTGAAGATTTTCCCATTTCTGAGGATATATGCGCGGTCGGTGACGTTGAGTGTTTCCCGCACGTTATGATCCGTGATCAAAACGCCAATACCCGAACGGCTCAACTCCCGAATGAGCTCCTGAAGGTCTTTCACGGTCAAAGGGTCGATTCCGGAGAAGGGCTCGTCCAGGAGGATGAAGGATGGCTGCAAGGTGAGCGAGCGGGCAATCTCCAGACGGCGGCGTTCTCCTCCGGAGAGCGTATAGGCTTTGCTTTGCCGTACCGTTTCGAGGCCCATTTGGACTAGCAATTCCTCCAGCCGGTCGCGCTGCTGCTCCGGCGTCAGTGGCAGAGTCTCCAAAATGGCGAGGAGATTCTGTTCGCTGGTCAGTTGACGAAACACCGAGGGTTCCTGGGGGAGGTAGCTGATTCCGCTGCGGGCCCGGAGGTACATGGGGAGGTCCGTAATCTCTTCGCCGTTGAGAAGGACGCGGCCGGAATCGGGGCGGGCAAGACCCACTATGATGTAAAAGGTTGTCGTCTTCCCTGCGCCGTTCGGCCCCAATAGCCCAACGACTTCACCTTGACCAATCTCCAACTCGACGTCATCGACGACCTTGCGTCCTCGATACGACTTGCTCAACTCGACGGCCTGGAGCTTCAGCATACCTCTTCATTCGTGACCGCGGGGCGGTCGGACGGCCCAACTTCACTGCTGGACTCGATGTTTTGTCAACGTCCGCGATCCATTTTCAGAATCGACGATGATCGTATCATCCGCTAAAAAGAAGGTCAATTGAAGGCCCTTGGTTGTGCCTGCAGAACCATCGTAGAGCGTGGGGTCTCCGCCGGTCATGACAAATCTGCCATTTGCCGCAGTGTACTCTCCGCGCTCGGCGGTGGCTTTGCGATCGCCTTCATCGACGACCACGCCTCCGGTGCCAACGGCCCGGCTGATTTGCTGAGCCCCTCCGGCAGATGTTGCGCCATTGGCAGACGGGTTTGTCGGCTGGCTGCGGGTGAAATAGAGGTCCAAGACCGGGCCGCGCATCTTCTGGTCGGCGGACTGCACGACGACGTCCCTGGTCAGGTGCGCATGGCCATCCTTATCGTCGTAACTGAGGTTTGCGCAGGTCGCGTGCCACAGCTGCGGCTTTTTAGGCACGACCTGCGAAGTATTGACGGGCTTCGGTGCTGGATCGAGCGGGTGATCCTTCGCGGATTGCGCAGGTGTATCCGTCGATGGGCTCGGCGCTTGCGGGAAGACGGCGCGCACGCTCCCGACGGCATTCAGCACGCGGGTATCGCGCAGCAATTCGATGGAATTTGCTTCCAGAACCGAATCGCCCTGCCACAGCCGCGCGTGCCCGGTGTACAAAGCGCGGCCCGTTTTTGAGTTTGCCGTCAACGAGTCGGACGTGATGTTGGCAGGCACGGGGGCAAGTTGCACCGCGCCGTTCTTTCCGGAGAAGTCCGTGGAGCGAACCCCGCCCGCGGCAAGAATTTCGCCGGTGTCCTGCGCAAAGGTGATGCGGGGCGCGTGCGTCTCAGTGGTGGCGTCGCGGGCAACCGCTTGGCCGGTTAGGGTAGCGGTCTGGGATGCGTGCTGGAATGTAGCGTGCTCGGCTTGGCCGCTGCGATCGCCTTGCTTCAGCTTGACGTCACCTTGCAGATCCATCTGCGACCAGGCTCCGTCCGCGGCCATTTGCGCGAGTCCAGTCCTGGCAGTCGCCGTCTGGACCGGGTGACCGGTGATCCAGCGCTCGGTTTGCACGTTGCCGGTGGCTTGAAGATTCCTGGCTTTGCCGGTATCCGCGAAGTCCATGACGAGCTTATCGGCTTGCAGCTTGGTTCTTGCCGGAGAGGAAGGCCCGCCCGACTGGCCTGTGGATTGGTTGGTGGAGTCGGTCCACTCCATGACGCCTGCCGCCAGGGTCTCGGCTTTTTTCGGCTTGCTGGCTTCATGCTCCTTGCCGCCGGTGAATTCCATGCGGAAGGCGCTGGTTTGTAGCGTGCGCGAATCGCCGGTTTTGTCGAGATTGGCTTTCAGAACGACATTGCCAGACAAGTTGAGTTCTTTCGGCTGGCTGACGCGGGGCCATAGATCCAGGGTGCCCGCATCCGATTTGGCTTCGTCCTGCTCCGCAGCGCCGCTTCGGGTTCCGTGGACGGCCCCGGAGGCATCGACTTTGCTGATCCATCCTTCGGGCGAAAAGTGCGCCGTCAGCGTGTCAGCGTCCAGATTCGTCTGGTCCGTGGTGTCAACGGATTTTAGCTGGGGACGATTTCCATCGGGGCTGGTTGTGGCTGCGAGCGTTTCCGCACGAAATTGCTCGTCGAGTACCAGTGAAATTTCGCCGGCGGTCAGGCGTTCCGCGGACGTTTCGGCTTCCGCGGGACCGTGGAGATGCAATAACCGGCTATCGCGCGCAAAGTCCAGGCTCGTCCCTTTGACGTGGACGTCCTGGCCCGACTTCGCTTCCATTGCCACGGGTGCCGGTTTCTTGCCAGAGATCGCCGCGGCAGGCTGCGTGAGTCGCAGCCGCACATCGCGTAGCAGCCGGAGGGTTCCTTCCACCGACCTGTATTCCAGACCGATGGCATCGCCACTTCCGTTGGGAAAAGCGAAGGTCACGCGTTGATCGGTTTGCGCGGTGCCGCTGGAGTTATTGAAAATGACACCGCGAGTCTCCACGCGGGTGCTGTGGGATTCCGCCAGTGCCGGATCTTGCGCCACGAGTTTCGCATCGTTGGCACTCATCAGATCGAACCGCACGTCTCCGCCGCAGGCAACGCCGCCGTCCTTCTGGTTATATTGGCAGCTGTGAGTGCGGATGACGTCGTGACGATCACCGGATTTACCGAAGATGGTGATCTGGACTTCCTCGAGGAGGCTGGCGTCTTGCCCCTTGAATTCGGTCGATTTGGAAGCGACAACTTCGAAGATCGTGCGGTTCTGCTCGTCGAATTTCTTGAAAGTGATTCCGGAAGACTGGCGGGTTACGTCGATGGGTGCGGGAGGCGGAGCCTGCTTGCGCTCGATGTGCCGCACCCAGTCGCGTTTCAAGTACACAGCGGTGGTTATGCCCGCCAAGAGCAGGGCCGCGGCCACCGACCAGCGCGCGTAACGCGCCGCTTCACTTCTGCGCATAACTCAGTGTAAGCAAACCCGGCTCAGGGTGTATAGACGGGGTTTTGCGAGTAGCGGTCGGTGCCACTTTCGTCGCCCCATGGAACGACCAGTGGACCTCGACGCCGGGCTTCCAACTCCTGCGCTGCTTAAACTTTACCAAGCGCCTGGATCAGCAATGGAACTCCGAGGCCGACCAGGGCAACGTGAACATACTTGAGAAAGGTGTCTCCTCGCAGGCGATGATTGAGAACCCTGCCAAGAAATATGGCCGGAAGCACGACAAGCAGAGAAATCAGATAATAGTGCGTGACCTCGGAAACCCAAAGTTTTCGCGAACCAGTATCCGGCCATTGCGATCACGCTTGCCGGTAGGAAGTAGCCTTGTAGAGTGGCCCGGAAGTGTTGTGGCGACCAGCGCCGCATCGCCCCATAAATGACCAATGGGGGCCCGTTCATTCCATAGGCGCCTCCGAGCACGCCAGCAAAGAATCCACAAACCACCGTCCATAGGTGGCTGTCGCGGTTTAATGCAGGTGGTTTGTTGACCAGAAGAAAGTATCCAGAGAATGCCACAATGACGATCGCCAATACCGCCTTGACGATATGCGGATGGACTCTGGTCAGCAGCGCAATGCCCAGGGGAATCCCAAGAAAAGTCGGTGCCAGCAGCCACCCCGTCGTACGCAGGCGGATTCTTTGCCAGTCTTGTGCGACCACAACGGCAGCGATCGGGATCGAAAGGAGCACTACTAACGGAGCGGCGATATCGAGCGGGATCGTCAGGGCGAGCAGCGGGACCGCGATGAGCCCTTCCCCAAAACCGAACGTCGACCGGATCAATGTAGCGAAAAACACCACGAGCAGAACGTGAACCGTGGTCGGGTCCATCACCTTCTACCATGGACGATCATGTGTGCGAATTCAATTAGCGCATCGAAGTATCGCCGATCGAAGTACGCGGCGATTGACAGTCTAGCTTGCGGATTCGCCAGCGGGCGGAACGGTGTCGGGCAAGATACCGATATTGGCGGCGGCGACGCTGTCGCGGTTGGTGTTCTTGACCAGGTACATGGCTTCGTCGGCCAGATGGAGCAAGCCCTCTTTTGTGCGCGAGTCTACCGGGTAGGAGGCTACCCCGACGCTTGGTGTGACCCGCACGCGGAGTCCCGCATTGTCCAGCCAGACGGTTCCGCGAATCAATTTATGGAGACGGCGGGCAACATTCAAAGCATTGTCCTTCGAGGTTTGGGGCAGCAAGATTACGAACTCGTCGCCACCATAGCGGAACGCGAAGTCGATCAGGCGGCAATGAGACTTGAGCGCATTGCCGATCTCCGCCAGCAACCGCGAGCCGACCAGGTGGCCGTGGGTGTCGTTTACCTGCTTGAAGTGGTCGAGGTCGATAAAAACGAGCGAGAATTCGTAGTTGTAACGCTGCGAGCGGTAAATTTCCGTCTCGAGGATGAAGCCCATGTGCCGCGCGTTGTAGAGCGTGGTGCAATCGTCGGTGATGGTCAGCTCATGAATGCGCTTGACGTGGCGGGCATTTTCAAGCGCGATCGCGGCGAAATCGGAGAGAGCTTCAAGGAGTTTCAAGTCGCGCGGATCGAAACCATCGGGGCCGATGCAGTTGATCAGCTCGATCACGCCGAGGCAGGTATCGCGGAACTTGACCGGAACGGCAACGATGGATTGTGTTTCCATCTTGGTCTTTTCGTCGACCTTGCCGAAAAAGCGCGTGTCTTTGGAGGTGTCGGTGACGACCACGGCTTCGCCGTTTTGCGCGACCCACCCGGCGATCCCTTGACCCATCTTGACGCGCACGTCTTTGAGCGCTTGCGAAGCTTTGCCGACCGCCAGTTCAAAATAAAGCTCTTGTGTGGTCTCATCCAGCAGCAGCAGCGACCAATTGTCTGGCCGCAGGAACTCGTCGATTTTTTCCATGATGGTGCGAAGGACTTGATCGAGCTGCAGCGAGGACGTCAGCGCCTTGCCAAGCTCCTGGAAAACAGCGACTTCACCTGCTTCGCGCTGTTCGTAGGGAACGGCCGGATTGCGGCGGCGTTCGACGGCGGGAAATTGTTTGACTTCCTCCACGTTGGGTTGAACCTGATCCTTTAGGTAGATATATCCCGGCCTGCCGGAATCCTGGATCCGATAGCCGCTGCGAACGCGATTCGGCCGAAGTTCGCGAACCCTCGCCAGTATAGGCATCACTCAAAAAGTGACGCAACCTGCTCGTGGTACAGGCGTTGCTATGTTGCCATCACTCGGGAAGATGCTCGAAGGCGAGATCCAAGAGCCCGTGTGGGATGGCGGTCTGACCTCCGGGATCGAACCGAACCCCTACACCCGCGCTGCGCGAGCCCGGGTAGTGTACAAGTAGGGTACTTTCAGCGCGCTCGTATAACCCCCTCCCCGCTCTTGTTTGACACACCCTGCGCCCCCTTTTATAGTGCCGTCAGGCTTGCGGCTTGCAACGCGGCCTTCAATGGCGGCAGGCGCTGGCCACCGCTGGAATCGGCTATGCGGCGGCGCGGGACTGGTAAGTATTGGGTGGTTGGCGATCTTCCCCGACGTTTCTCACCCCACACTGGCACCTAACTTGCTTGGCTGGATATGGATAGGGGTTCATGGTTAAAGGAAGTTTCGGTGAGATTTTGAAGCGGGAGCGCGAGATGCGCGAGGTGACGCTGAACGAGGTCACGGTCGCGACGCGGATCGCGCCCCGTTTTCTAGAGGCTTTTGAACGGGAAGAGTGGGAAAAGCTTCCCGGCGGAGTTTTCAATCGAGGCTTTGTTCGTGCCATCGCGCGCTATCTGGGTTTGAACGAAGAGAATCTGCTCTCGGAATATGATTTGGCGTATGGCGAACAGAGATTACCCGCGCCCGCCTTGGCGGAGAATCCCATTCCTTCGCCGCCGAAATGGATGGTCGCAGTGGCGGGGCTGGGCATTTTGGTGGCGTTTGTTGGTGTGATTGCCGGTGGGGTGTACGGTTGGCGGCGTTATGCAGCGCACCGCGCAGCCAAGCGCACCGCAATTTCAGCCGCGGCAGGGAGGTCGCAACCAACTCCGGGGATGCCAAAACTCAACGCGGATGCGTCTAAAGCCTTCGCGTCGGCAGATTCCGCACCGACGGGCGCCGCTCCTGCCGCGGTGACGCGCCTCGACCTCTCGATCTCGACATCCGGCGTCACAAGAGTTCGCGTCGTCGCCGACGGCAGGGTTGTGCTGGATGCCAGACTGCCCGCAGGGGAGACGCGTCATTTGTCTGCACGGAACCAATTTGTGGTGGCCGCGGCACACCCCTCCATGGTGTTGCTGGAATTGAACGGGCAAGCGATGCCGCCGCTCGCGTCGGGCGGCGCGTCCGGTACAATGGTGCTCAGCCAAAAGGATTTGAGGCAGGCACCCAGTGGAAACTCTCAGCCCTGAAGTCTTGGACGAACTTCGGCGCGGGCGCGCAACCTATGAGCGCAAGATTGCCGTTTGCGCCAGCGGCGCGCACCTGTCCGCGGCCGACCGCGCGGAAATCTTATCGGTTCTGGCCACCGATCCTGATGAAACGATCGCGGAGCGTGCCAAAGAAGCGATCCTTGCCTTGCCGATTGAATATTTTGTAGAAGCGCTGCAGCGCCAGCAGGCTCTCGAGCCCCTTTTTGACTTCGCCGCGAAAAACCTGGCCGTCAAACCCGCCGTCTGCAACGCCCTGATCGACAACAAGGATTGCAACGGTGACCATCTGGCGCCTGCGGCTCGCCACTTCTCGACGTCCAACGTGCAAACCTTGATGGACGATTTGGAGCGCGTGAGCGCATCGCCTGCGCTGACCATTGCACTTGCCAACACAACTTCGGTTACCGCGGACCAGAAACATCTGCTGCACGAGCTTCTGAGTGAGGCCCACATCGACGAAGCGACCCTGGCGGACGCGGCGGCTGAAGCCGAGCCCGATGCCGCGAGGCGCCAGACGCTGTTGCAGCGCCTGGCGAAAATGACTGTGGCGCAACGCGTGCAATATGCGATTAAGGGCGGGTCCGAGGCGCGACGCACATTGATTCGTGACTCCAACAAGGTAGTGCAACGCGCGGTGCTGCAATCGCCGCGGCTGACCGCCCAGGAGGTAGAGGGGTTTGCATCGATGACTTCTCTAACCGACGAGATTCTGCGGCTCATCGCCAGCAATCGCAATTTCCGGAAGAACTACAGCGTTGTGCGCAATCTCATTAACAACCCGAAAACGCCGCTCGATACGAGTTTGCATATGCTGCCGATGATCAACGCTATCGACCTCAAGCGCCTGTGCAGCAACAAGAATGTTCCCGAGACCTTGCGGACCACCGCCATCAAATTGCAAAAGCAGCGCCAGGAATTCAAGAAATAATTTTCCTGCTACGAGAAGGAGGCGGGAGTGAACTCGCATCTGCAACGGCGGCGGCTTTTCCTGTTTCGCACCACGATTGCATTGGCCGGTATGACTGCATTGGATTCTCACCTGCTAATTGGCCGAGCCGATGACAATCCGTGGACCGCGGTAGATGCTATCGAGCCGAGTAAGCTGGCCGGAGAACTCGCTCGCGCGAACGAGAGTGAGCGTCCCAAGATTCTTTACGTCGGCTTCAAGCCGCTCTTTGAGGGCGGCCACATTGCCGGCGCTACGTTCCATGGAACAGCCTCTGCCGCGCAAGGCCTCGCTGATCTGAAAAGATGGGCCGCAGGGCTGCCTCGCACGGCGAATCTCGTCATCTATTGCGGGTGCTGCCCTTTCGGATATTGCCCTAACATTCGCCCCGCGTTCTTTGCCCTGCACGGCATGGGCTTCACGCGCTTGCGCGTGCTTGTGATGCCCAACAACTTCGCGTCGGATTGGGTTGATAAAGGTTATCCGGTTAAAAAAGGGTTGTGACCGAATCGCGTTTTTCAACCGGCCATCGCCCGGTGGACAACGCAAAAGCCGTTTCATCGCTGGAACGATGATGCGGCTCGATTCAAAAAAAGCATTGGTCGAGGGGAGTCTACTTGCGTCCCGACTTGCCGGTGGAACTACCCTTCGTGGACGTTGGGTCTGAGGCGGCAACATTTTGCCGCATCTCCTTCGCCTGTTTCAGATGGTCCTGCAGAGTAGGAAGTGTTTGCGAAGCGAAATCCCTGATGGCGGTCTTCTGTCCGCCCGTAGCTTCTTTGTTAAAGTCGGCGATATCTTCCTGGTGGTCTCTTACCATGTCACGTGCGTAGGCTCGATCGAACGCCGCGCCAGACAGTTTGGAAAGTGCCTCGTAGCTCGCCCTGTCCTTCGCGCTCACATCCTGCGGGAGCGTGATGCTTTCCCGTGAAGACGCTTTCTTTAGTTCATCGCCGGCTCTTGTGTGGTCCTCGACCATGCGTTGGCCGAATTTCTTGACGAAATCGCTGGTACCTTTTTCTTGTGCGAGTTGTCCCATCTTTACTTCCGCCAAGCCGCCCTGCGCGGCCTTTTTTGCGAATTGCGTATCGCTCACGGCGGAACGGGCAGCTTGCGACGTATTTTCTTGGTGCGCAAGCAGTGCCCAGCATCCCAAGAATGTACAAAACGTCGTGACGCCCGCGACATAAGCTACTTTCATCAGCGGACTATTGAAATTCGTCATAAACCCCCCATGCCAATCGCGAACGCGACGCGTGAGCGCGTGCATTACACTAGGTCCGGCCGGCGACCAGTACCATCCGGTCTTGCCTGTAGGAAGGGGAAAGAGGATCTGTAGAGTGTTGTAGAAGAACGGGTTTAGTGCCGCTGTGTTGCCAGTGAGTTAGCTCTTGCGCAAAACCAGACAGCTCGCCAGCATATCGTGAAGAGCCTGCCGCTTCTCGGTGAAACCCGCCATCGCGTATCCGACACCCAGCGGAATAAAACTGGTCACGATTTTCCCAAAGTGACGCCCCGAAGCGCGCGCGAAAGAAACCCTGTGGCCGGCCATGTCGGTCACGATCAATCCGAGAGCTTTTTTGCCCGCGGTGCCCTCCCACTCAGAGCTCTCGAGCAGGGCATGGTAGAGCCAGGTGCCTCCCACTCCGAGCAACACGCAAAACCAAATGAAAAGGAAAAAAACGGGAGGTAGCCCATTCATAAAAGGATTCCCATCGCGAGGAATCCCCGCCAAGATCCCGCCGATACCCATGGCGATGGCCACGCCGATCAGGATCGGGGCAGCGAAAACGCCCAGGATTAGCGCGTCAATCAAGTACGCCAGGACACGCAGCCAAAATCCTGCATAAGCTACCGCAGGTGCAGGTGCAAACGGCGGCATGGGCCCGGAGACAGCTACGGAAGCCGGCACGATGCCCGTTGCCACAGCGGGTGCGAGCGAAGTGGATTGTCCGCATTGATTGCAAAACGTCGCGCCATCGGCAATCGTGTTTCCACACTTTGAACAGTACATGGAGGTTCCTCCCGACTCTTGCTCGACGGCACATAACCGGCAGCGGAATCGTACGTCGTGCGGTCCTACATGGTCAATACACGGTGAAACCGACAAAGGTTCGCCAATGGACGCGATATGGCGTGAATAGTACGGACGGCGAGCTCCGGTCCGCTTGGCTGATCGTGGCCTCGCCTGCTATCCTTCCGCCCCAACTACGAATCCGGAGGCATTCCGTGCGAAAAGACTTGTGTTTTCTTGGCGCGATTCTCGTTCTGGCCGGCGTTGCGGTGGCGCAACAACCGCCCGCGAAACACTTTGACGGGGATTCCTGGTGGGAGCACGTTAAATTTCTGGCCGACGACAATCTGGAAGGCCGCGAGACCGGGAGCGAGGGACTGCGCAAAGCGGAAGCTTACGTCGTCGAGCAACTCACCAAAGCAGGTCTGCAGCCAGCGGGAGTCAACGGCTTCTACCAGCCTGTAAAATTTGTCTCCCGCGAAATCATTGAAAAAGATTCATCGGCGGCGTTGGTTTCCAACGGCAAGACCGAGCCGCTCGTCCTCGGAGACGATGCCTACTTCAACACGCGCGTCAACCTCGCACCCGAAGAAATCACCGCGCCTCTCGTATTTGTCGGCTACGGATTGCAAATCCCAGAGACAAACTACGACGATCTCGCCGGCCTGGACTTGAAAGGCAAAATCGTCGTCTACCTTGCAGGATCCCCGGCCGACACTCCGACGGCGCTTTCGGCGCACTATCAGACCGCAGGTGAGCGGTGGAAAGCCTTGCAGCGCGCCGGTGTAATCGGCACCGTTGGGATACCGAATCCCGCTTCGATGGACATACCGTGGTCGCGCATGTCGCTGAATCGCGCGCATCCTTCCATGGACCTCGTGGGTTCTGAGTTCGACGAAACCTCCGGCCTGAAGCTGGCTCTCACGTTCAACCCCGCACAAGCTGAAAAACTTTTTGCCGGGTCGGGCCACACCTTTGCAGAGATCGCGGACCTCGGCAAGGATCGCAAGCCGCTGCCGCATTTTCCTCTCGGCGTTTCGTTGAAAGCTCGCGCAACTGTGAGATCAACTTCCGTCGAGTCGGCCAACGTAATCGCCAAGCTTCCCGGCAGCGATCCTACCCTCTCGAACGAATACGTTGTCCTCTCTGCTCACGTCGACCACCTCGGCATCGGCGAGCCCATCAACGGCGACCGCATCTACAACGGAGCCATGGACAACGCCGCGGGCGTTGCCGCATTGCTCGACATTGCCGGGTCGTGGAAAGCGAAGGAAGCGCATCCCCGCCGCTCGATTCTCTTCGTATTTGTCACCGCGGAGGAAAAAGGGTTGCTCGGATCGAAGTATTTCGCCGCTCATCCCACCGTGCCGGCGAAATACATGGTGGCCGACGTCAACATTGATATGTTTCTACCGATCGTGCCGCTCAAAGTGCTGAAGGTGCAGGGTCTCACCGAATCCGATCTCGGCGATCGTGCCCGCGAAGCCGCGCGAGCGTTCGACGTACGCGTTCAAGCCGATCCGCAGCCGCTGCGCAACGCTTTCATCCGCAGCGATCAATACAGTTTTATCCGTCACGGAATTCCCGCGGTCAAGCTCGACGTCGGCTTCGATCCCGGCTCGCCGGACGAAAAAATCTTCAAGGAGTGGCTCACGGTCCGCTACCACGCGCCTTCTGACGACCTCGCGCAGCCCGTGGACTACGCCACCGCCGCAACCTACGAGGAAGTCACCCGCCAGCTGCTCATCTCCGTGGCCAACGCCGACGCGCGCCCTAACTGGAAGCCCGATTCCTTCTTCCGCCGCTACGCCGCCGGCGGCGACTAGCACAAACAAATCCGAACTCTTGCAATTTCCAAACTCCGGATCAACCCAGCCATTGCGGGTTATGTCCCGTACCATCGAAATTCGTCGATGTCTTGTACAGCTCGAACTGCCCGTTTCGTGCAGTTTCTACCGTTTTGTTGAGCAGCGCCGCAACCTGTGCCTCGCTGAGAGGTCGAAAATCTCGCGCCGTCTGCAAAGACTTCCCCAGAATGGAAAGGGAATCGCACCCCGTGATCACCACGCTGGTCGGCAAATTCATGGCGTAGTGCAGGCACTCAGCCGGCTCGACGACCTTGCTTTGGAGAATGATGCCGCTGCCCATCGGCTTCATGCCCAGCACCCCGATCTGTTTCCGCACCAGCGCCGGCAATACTTTTTTCTCAAAACTGTCGAAGTGCGCATCCATCACATTCAACGGCATCTGCACGGCGTCAAAATGAAAATGATGCGCGTCCGCGGTCTGCAGCATTTTCAAATGGATGTCGGGACTCTTGTGCCCGGTAAATCCGATGTAGCGGACCTTGCCCGCTTTCTGTGCCTCAACGATCGCTTCCATCCCGTTCCCCGGGGCAAAAATCCGTTCGGGATCTTCCATGCGAATTACTTCGTGGAATTGCAACAGGTCAATGTGGTCGGTCTGCAATCGTCGCAGCGATTCTTCCAGTTGCTCGGTCGCTGCTTTTCGCGTGCGGCCATCGATCTTGGTCATCAAGAAGGCGCGCTGCCGGTATCCATCACGCAGCGCCTTGCCCATGCGCACTTCACTTTCGCCGCCGTTGTAATCCCAGCAGTTGTCTAGAAAATTGACGCCGTTGTCGATCGCCGTGCGAATGATCCGGATACTCTCCTGCTCATCCTGCTGTCTTCCGATGTGAGAGCCGCCCAGGCCCATCAGCGAAACTTTCTCGCCCGTGCGTCCCAGCGTGCGATAGGCCATGCCGGTTTGTGCATCCACCGCCCACGCAAGCTTCTCCGCACTGGCCGCGACCGTCGCCGCCACCGCCATCCCCACAAATTCGCGCCTCGATATGCCGCCATCCCCGTTCTTCACGTCCTCTTCGAACATGTTTCGTCTCCTTCACTGGCTGAGAGGCTTAGCCTACACCCGCGCCCGTTCCTGTCAAATCACCCCTCGCCCCAACTGCGTCGGCCGAATCGGGCAAGAGAGTTGGTAAGGAACGATTTCCGCGGCTATAATCCGCGTGCTTCCTTTACGTCGGCTGAGCCGGCAAGATGAGGTACCCCATGAGCTCGCGTCTTCTGACCGTCATCGCTTCGCTTTCACTTATCCTTTTATTCGCAACGACGCTCGTCCACTCGCGCCCGTCCGCCCACGGCCTCCTCGTGGTCGCCAATCAAGTCGAGCACACCGCCTTAATCGTCGATCCCGAAACCCGTCGCGAAGTCGCCAAAATCGTCGTCGGCGTAAATGGCCACGAAGTCACCGTCAGCCCGGACGGCCGTTTCGCCTACGTTCCCATCTACGGTAATTCCGGCGTCGGTAAACCCGGCACCGACGGTTCAACCATCGATGTCGTTGATATTCGTGAGCGCAAACTCGCCTATACCATCGATCTCGGCAAGGCATTGCGCCCGCACGAACCCGCCTTTGGCCCCG
>Ga0182024_10012310_pt1 | contig 16949 bp, 14 predicted proteins | sample P32metaG_FD_120480 | JGI IMG/M metagenome (GOLD analysis project Ga0182024, IMG submission 120480) | Permafrost microbial communities from Stordalen Mire, Sweden - P3-2 metaG (Illumina Assembly) | ecosystem: Environmental > Terrestrial > Soil > Wetlands > Permafrost | place: Sweden: Stordalen...
CGAAGTTTGTGGCTGCCATAAACCTGGAAAGCGTAGCCCTCCAGATAAAAGACAATCGCTCCGAGCAGAAAAATACTGCCCACAGTAAGCAGAACGTAGTACGCCCAGCGGGAAACATTTCGCCGTACTGGATTATGGGTAGTAGCTGCAGAAGAATCAGGGAGCGTGCCGCCAGCGTTCTTCAGTTCATCCTGCGAAGACATAAGGAATTCTCGAATTTCCGTGAGGTACAACAGCGGCTTGCCCCAGATGGATTTGGAGCAAGCCGCTATTTTAACAGAAGAAAATCTACTACGCTGAGCGCTTCCAGGAATAACGGGCCAAAAAGGCACCGGCAAGCATCAGCAAACCGAGACCGGCGAAAAGCGGGGCATCGGACGCGGTCTTGGGCAATTCCTCAGCATCGAAGCCCTTGGTGTCTTTGACGTCATTCTCGGCCAAAGGAGCGGGATTGTATGGCACTTCCTGCTTCTCGGGGGTTACTTCCTGCACGGTCACTGCTTCCGCCGCGCTGGGTTCGGGCGGTAGTGCTTGCGCTACTTCCGGCACCGACTCGTGGCAGGTCGCGGCAATTTCAGTTGCCTTGTCCTTTGGATAAACGAAGCGCTGGCCGTACTTTTCTCCCGGGAAAAACCAGGACTTGAGCGTTACCGGGCCGCAAGCCTCAGATTCTCCGAAGGTCATTACGGTATGGCCCGTCGCACTATGGCGATAATCAGAGATGGTCAGAATGGTGGCGAATACGTGGTCACCTTTTACGTTGGTTACCTGCACGATATGCCGGTCTGCTCGAGTGTCCATCAGTCTGAAGACGTAGGTGCCCGGCGGAAGCGTTGCTCCAGGAACTTCTACGGCTTCGTTAAAGCGGATTTGAGTCTTTTTGTTGCGAGTATCAGCTTGCGTACCGAGTGTGCCAACGCACAGCCCCAAACAGAGAACTGCAAGAATGCGTGCGATGCTTTTCATGGTGATCAATCTCTCCTTGTGATTCGAATCTCTTGTAAAAACGAAATTGCAATTTCATATGCCGTGTTTTGTTGGGACCCATCGTTTGCGTAACCCCTACCGACGTGCGGCTTCATTACCGGCGGCAGGAACCTAATTCCAGGTGCCCCATCATAACCCGAAACTACCCGAGAAATTGGAACGTCCGCTATTGTTATTAATGACAGAGCGTGATTCGGCGCCAGATCCGAAACTGTCAATTTTGACAATTGTGGCAGGGGAACCACATCCACAAAACTGCGAAAGGCTTGGCATGCTTGTATGGCTGTAAACAGAATAGATCGATGGGCGGCGCACATTGCGTTCCACCACGAGCGGCCGGCTTTCCAAGGAAACTAAGTCGAATGACAAAAAGAGGTCACAAGAAGAAAGCTTCCAAGGTCTCGAAGCAATCGAGTTGGCTGAAAATTTTTGTATGCCTTGCGGTGTTGCTCATTGGGTTCGGCATTTGGAAGACTGTGGGTCGTCCGGTCGAGGCGACCAGGCTTCCTGAAATACCAGGGGCGACAACCGAGGTGCCACCCGCTCGTACGAGCGGGTTTTCTCCTACCGTAGAAAACAGGAACACACCTGAGGGACCCGGTCCCCAGGGAATGGCTTGGATACCTGGTGGTGAGTTCTCCATGGGTGCTCAGGACCCACCAGGAAACGACGCAGTAGGCATGCAAGCTACTCTGGATTCGCGTCCGATTCACCGCGTGTACGTTGATGGCTTCTGGATGGATAAGACGGACGTCACGAACGAAGAGTTCGCGAAATTCGTGAAGGCCACGAGATACGTTACCGTCGCGGAGCGTAAACCGAGGGCTGAGGATTTTCCTGGTGCACCACCGGAAAACCTGGTGGCCGGAGCAGTGGTCTTCTCACCACCCGACCATCCGGTTTCGCTAAACGATCACTTCCAATGGTGGGCTTACGTCCCTGGGGCGAACTGGCGCCATCCACTGGGTCCGAAGAGTAGCGTCCAAGGAAAAGAGAATTATCCTGTGGTGCAAGTCGCGTACGAAGATGCCGCGGCTTACGCGAAATGGGCTGGGAAGCGGTTACCGACCGAGGCGGAGTGGGAATTCGCAGCCCGAGGAGGGCTGAGCGGAAAACCGTACGTTTGGGGAGACGAGTTTCGTCCGGGCGGAAAATGGATGGCGAACACGTTTCAGGGCCAGTTTCCAGCCAAGGACACCGGCGAAGACCATTACATTGGAATCAGCGGAGCTGCGCGGTTTCCAGCGAACGGTTACGGACTCTATGATATGGCTGGGAATGTTTGGCAATGGACAAGCGACTGGTATCGACCGGATTATTACCAGCAATTGGTGGCGGCGGGAGGCGTAGCACGGAATCCGAAGGGTCCTGACTCGCCGTATGATCCTGCGGAGCCGAACGAGCGAAAGAAAACTCATCGCGGCGGTTCGTTTTTATGCACCGATCAATACTGCTCGCGATATATGGTGGGCACACGGGGCAAGGGCGAGGTTAGCACCGGCACGAATCACTTGGGTTTTCGCTGCGTGAAAGAACCATCGTCTCACGCGGCACTATAAATCCCGCTGTCTCAATCTGCGGTTGATTTGGACATCTCACCAGTCCGGAAGAACAAGGATCGAAAGTTTACCTCGCCCAAAACTCGCTGCAATTCCCTGAACGCAAAGAGCGGGATGAAAGTGCTGAATACAATGATACTGCGGCAGATCAAGATATCCACGCGTACTTCGTGAAACGCGCTGGCGATTGTATCGCCGTGCACAAGTTGTTTGACCACTTCCTCGAGGAGGTGAAAGGCGAACACAAGCAATGTAAAGAGGAAGGCCTTGTAAAGTGCCGACAAGGCCAATGGCTTGGATTCGTGCCTCTTTCCGAGGTGCGCGTACTCTCCTATAAGAATAACTTTAGCGATCACAAGAGCATTGATGAGCGCAGAGCCATAGTTGAAATACGAAACATGAAATTTTCCCAGCAGCACCGCGCTGTAAGTGACGACGGCGCAAAAGAAAAAAGCCAGGTACAAGGCGATTCCGAGAAATTCCTGGCCTTCATGGATAGCCTTCTGCTTCAGGGTCGGATTTTCAGTTTTTACTTCATTCATGTGAATTTCTCATTTTTTGTGACCCTCTTATGTATGTGGTCTTCGCGCGGATGAAATCGCACGATGAATTTCCACCCCATTCGACACAGTTAGATGTTTTCCCTCCGAAACAGACAAGTACCTGTTGGTTCGACAGGATTGAATGATTGGCGAGGGAAAGACCGGATGGAATTGGCAGTAATGACAGTATGGCGCCTCAGTTCGCTTTGCAGGGGGTTTGGCGCTGTACGTTGACGTACATACAGTGGAGTGGCATAATCGCGACGATATTGAGGCTCGCCTGCTCAGTGGAGGTTCCCCAATGGGCCCGCCTCGGCGCTCATACCGGTCGCGAAATGCCCAAATTCCGGCCAAACTTTTTGACTCTGCGGCCTTTCTAGCAAACTCCGGCATTGGCAGGACACTTCATCGATACAAGCCAAAACAAACGATCTTTTCTCAGGGGGATCTCCCGGACGCCGTGTTTTACATTCAGGAAGGCAGAGTGCGGGTGAGTGTGCTGTCCAAATTCGGCAAAGAAGCTACCATCACGCTGCTCGGTCCGGGTGATTTTCTGGGCGAAGGCTGCATCGCCTCCGATCAATCGGTTCGCGTTTCGACGGCAACGGCTCTATCAAACTGCTCGCTCCTAAGGGTTGAACGAAAAGAGATGCTGCGCACGCTCCACGGGGAAAACGTGTTCTCAGACATGTTCGTTGCGTATGTGGTTGAGCGTTACAACCGCACGGAAGCTGATTTGGTCGATCAACTTTTCAATTCGAGTGAAAAGCGATTGGCTCGAGCTCTGCTAACCCAGGCGCGCTTCGGAAAAACCGGAAAGCCCGAAGCAGTGATTCCAAATATAAGCCAGAAGACGCTCGCTGAGATGATCGGCACGACGCGGCAACGAGTGAATTTTTTTATGAACAGATTCAAAAAGCTCGGCTACATCAAGTACAACGACGGGTTGCAAGTGCATCGTTCACTTTTACGCGTTGTTCTCCATGAATAGAGGGCGGTTATTCGACGCGGTGAGCATCCTCATCAATCAGCAATTCCATTATGAATATTCTGGTACTTGTCCTATAGTAGACACCTAATTTATATAAAATTTTCTAGACTTTCGCCAGCGATCCAGGCCAAATACCTAGCAACCGTTTTCAACTCTGACTGGGCAACTCCGTCCGTCGAGGACTCTTCGCGCCGGGGCGAAAATGAAAGCAGAGCTACTTGGGACACCTAGAGGTGCCTGCCGAATCGTTCGCAGTCGAGGTTCGTCCACGCCTCCGTGTGGAACTCCATCCGTTGGCGTCTCCACTACCTTCTGCGGCGGAGGGATGTGATGGAGACCTCTTCTGTTCGCCCCGCCCGAACCGTCGCGAATCTGAGTTTCCCTCTCGGCACGGTGATTTTGGTTTGCTCGGTAGCCGTTCTCTCCTACTGCCTCGCGAGGCTGGGTGGGCTGCTGATCTTACGTCCGCAAGCGGACTGGCCGCTCTGGCTCGGCAACGTATTTTTAGTATCGATTTTGTTGCTGATGCCGCGGAGGATGTGGCCGTTGCTCATGGCGGCGGCGTTCTCAGCTTTTGTTCTGTTTAACCTACAGTCAGGCATTCCTATTCGTTCGATCGCTTTGCTCCTTCTGTCTGACACACTTGAAGTCATAACCGCAGCATTGTCTCTAAGCTATGTGTTCCAGGGTGTTCCGCAGCTGGACAGCATAAAAGCGTTGGCCAAGTTTTCACTGTGCGCGGTTATTCTTGCGCCGTTCGTGGGAGCCTTTCCTGGCGCGCTGGCGGCTACCGGGAGCTACTGGACGAGCTGGAGGATTTCTTTTTTTTCGGAAGCGCTGGTGTACCTCGCTCTAATGCCGGCTATTTTGGGTTGGGTGAGCAAAGGGCCTGGATGGGGCCCAAAATCACGCGCTCACTACCTCGAATCCGCCGCACTAATCGCCGGCCTTTTCGTTTTGGGATATTTTACATTTGTCGTTTCTGGAAAAGCCAATTCCGAATTACTGCTTTACTCCTTCGTGCCGTTTCTGTTGTGGGCGGCATTACGTTTCGGATCAACGGGAGTGAGCAGTTCGGTGATTGTAATTGCAATTCTTTCGATTTGGGGCGCCGTCAACGGACGAGGTAGGTTCGCCGAATCGGGACCGCTCAATAATGTGCTGTCGCTGCAGCTATTCCTTTTCTTTGCGGCGGCACCATTCATGGTTCTCGCCGCACTCGTAGAAGAGCGTCAAACAGCAGCCAAAGAATTGCAAGAAGACGAAGAACGAATACGCTTGGGGATGGCGGCCGGCAAAATGATGGGATGGGAGTGGGACATCAAGAGCGGACGCAATCTTTGGTTCGGCGAGACGCGTGCGGTGATGGGAATGAGTCCGGCGGAGAACTCCGGATCTATACAGGATTTTTGGGATCGTGTGCATCCGGAAGACTATGACGAACTTTCTGAGGCCCTTAAGACCGCAAAACGGGACCACCGGGATCTTGACCAAGAATTCCGCGTGGTTTGGCCGGACAAGTCGGTGCACTGGTTGCGGTCGGCAGGTAGATTTTTCTACACGGCCGCGGGCGTGCCCGAACGTCTGATGGGTGTTTTGCGTGATGTCACGGTGCGCAAGCTTGCGATCGAAGCGGTGCGACTGAGAGAAGCGGAGCTCAGAGAAGCTCAGCGCTTGGCCGGGTTAGGCAACTGGAAATGGGATGTTGAGACGGACAAGGTCACTTGGTCAGAGCAACTTTATCGAATTGCCGGTCGCGATCCTAATCTGTCGCCTCCGAGCTACAACGAACAACAGCACTTGTATACGGCTGAAAGCTGGGAACGGCTGCAGCGCGCCGTAGAAGAGGGATTGCGCGAGGGAACACCTTACGAACTCGACCTGGAGATGGTCCGCCCGGATGGAACCAAAAGAGGACTCGTAGCTCGAGGCGAAGCGTTGCGCAATAACTCGGGGCGGATCGTGCAACTGCGTGGGACGGTCCAAGACATCACCGAGCGCAAGCGGGCAGAAGAGGAGTTGCGGGAAAGCGAGGAGAGATTTCGTAGCGTCTTCCGGGATGCCGGAATCGGAATGGCGATCGTGTCACCGGACGGCCGTTTTCTCGCCGGCAATGCGGCATTTTCCAAGTTCATCGGATATACGGAAGAACAACTTCTCGCTCGTACGGTTCAATCTGTCACGCATCCGGAAGACTGGCCGATGTTTTCGCAGAGGTTAAGACAAGCACTCGCCGATGGAGCATGCTTCCAGGGCGTCGAGAAGCGCTGTCTGCACAAGAATGGGCAAGTACTGTGGGGGGAATGCAGTGCTTCCTTAATCCGCGATGTCCACGGCAATCCCCAGTATTTCGTTGCCGAGGTGTTGGATATTACAGAGCGCAAGCAAGCGGACCGAACTCTTCGAGAAAGTGAAGAACGGTTTCGCTTAGTCGCTAACACCGCTCCGGTGTTGATGTGGATGTCCGGCGTAGACAAGCTTTGCACTTTCTTCAATCAGTGCTGGCTGGACTTCACCGGGCGATCGATGGAACACGAGCTGGGGGAAGGATGGGCCTCGGGAGTGCATCCGCAAGATCTGGAGCGTTGTCTCGGGATCTACTCGGCTGCATTTGATAATCGGGTGGACTTCGAGATAGAGTACCGGCTGAAACGCTTCGATGGAAAATATCGCTGGATTGTTGACTATGGTGTTCCAAGATTTGAATCTGATGGAACGTTCTGCGGCTATATCGGCTCTTGCATTGATATTACGGACCGCAAGTTGTCGGAAGCGTCTCTCGAAGAGTTGAGCGGGCGCCTAATCAACGCACAGGAGCAAGAACGTACCCGGATCGCCAGGGAACTTCACGACGACTTCAGTCAGCGCCTGGCCCTTCAGGGTATCGGCCTCACACAGTTGTGGAAGAAGCTACCGGAGACAGACGTGGAAGACCGGGCTAAAGTTCAAGATTTAATGAAGAGGACTCAGGAAATCTCTTCCGATTTGCATGCGCTTTCCCACCAACTCCATTCCAGCAAGCTTGAGCATGTCGGTCTGGCACCGGCCTTGCGGGGTCTTTGTGAAGAATTGAGCTCGAAATTTAAGATCGATATCGAGTTTACGGAGAGTGCGATTTCGTGCGAAATTCCCAAGGATGTGGCGCTGTGCCTGTTCCGAATTAGTCAGGAAGCGTTAGGCAACGTAGTTAAACATAGCCGTGCGGAACACGTTCGGGCCGAGCTTTATGGCGAAGAAAATGAAATTCGCCTGCGGATCGTGGATGCCGGAGTGGGTTTTGATCCAGCGGCGCTCAACGAAAAAACGGGATTAGGACTGATCAGTATGCGCGAGCGACTTCGACTGGTAGGTGGAAGACTAGCGGTACAATCCGCGCCTATGCTCGGGACAGAAATTCTGGCCGAAGTGCCGTTGACTGTCTTCAAAAATAGGACGGAAGTAAAAACGATGACGGTAGGAGGAAGGGAATCATGAGACGCCCACGTGTACTGCTGGCAGATGACCATCGGATGTTGCTGGATGCGCTCAAGGAGCTTCTGGAACCGAGCTATGAAGTGGTGGGATTGGTGACTGACGGACGTGCGCTTCTGAGAGCTGCCGAGAAGTTGCGACCTGACATCATCGTGCTCGACATCGCTATGCCCCAGCTGAACGGGCTGGATGCCGGCCGGCAACTCAAGCAGTCGATGCCGAGCGTCAAGCTCATCTTCATGACAATGAACGAGGATCCTTATCTGGTAGGGGAAGCGTTTCGAGCGGGAGCTTCGGCGTACTTGCTTAAGCAGGCAGCAGGGCTGGAGCTAAACGAAGCTATCCAGAAAGTACTGAAGGGCGGTTCCTACGTAACGCCGAGTGTGGCGAAAGGTCTCGGCGATATCTCTACGAGAGATCCAAAGAACCGTGAGCTTGCGCCCGAGCCTACTGCGCGGCAGCGAGAAGTCATTCAATTATTGGCGGAGGGCCGCACCATGAAAGAAATAGCAAGCCTGCTTTACATTACTCCGCGGACCGTCGCTGCTCACAAGTACACCGCTATGGAATTGTTACAGGTAAAGACTAGCGCCCAGTTGATACAGTACGCCATCAAGCACCGGATCATCTCCGTATAGCCCTCAGAGGTTTTTTCTCCCGACTGTAAATTCTACCAATAGCAATAGGTCTGAATCGCGGGCAAGGTGGTTCCAGAAGAATGCTCCCCTGCGAGAGAAAAACGCCAGACGGGGATAACCCCGCAGGCTCAACTTGCACGTAGCCAGAGGCAAACTTTCATGACTCGAACACGGGTGGTGGTGGCGGAGGATCTTCCTCCCGTATTAACCACAGTGGTCGCTCTGCTGCGAGAGTCATTCGATGTCGTTGGCAGCGTGACGGATGGGCGAGCGGCTTTGGCAGCAACGCTAAAGCTCGAACCAGACTTAGTAGTGCTGGACATCTCGATGCCGCTCATGAGCGGAATTGAAGTGGCGCAAGAGCTGAAGAAACTAGGAAGTAAGACCAAGATCGTGTTCCTCACGGTCCATGAAGACACGGACATTCTTAAGACCTGTCACGCCGCAGGGGGGCTGGGTTACGTAGTTAAGCTGCTCATGGATACCGATTTGGTACCTGCGATGAATGAGGCGCTGGCTGGTAATACTTTCACATCTCGATTTCCATCCGAGGGAGACATGTTTGAGCGAGGGTAATGCCTCCGTTAAATCGAGGTTGTAATTCCGGATCAGCCAGATGAGGCAGTTCGAAGACTTGAACCGAGTTACTGTGACGACACGAAACGAACAAAGGAGAAAATTATGATGAAACTGAAACACTTTATTCCCAAGTTTCCATTGCGATTAGCGGTTTTCTGTTTCTTGGCATCCGCTACGCTCCCGTCAACGATTGGAGCGCAGGGACCTCCCGTTTTCGTGATTACACCTGTAGAAAGCACCGTTAAGTTCGGTGTGGACGCGTCGGTTGCTATAAAAGGCGACTTCAGTAAATGGGACGCCACTCTAACGTTTACGTCCCCTGACCTTTCGACGGGCGTTTTAGAAGTGAAAATTCAAGCAGCTAGTGTGAACACGGGCAGCGGCATGAAGGATGGGAAGCTCAAGAGCAAAGACTTCTTCAACGTCGACCACGATCCGTTGATCACGTTTAAGTCCACGAAGATTGTACAGACCGGTCCCGACACTTTTGAGGTTGACGGCGACTTTACGATACGCGGAGTTACTAGACAGGAAAAACTAATACTTACGGTGTCCGGCAAGGGAACAGGCTCCGGCGAGATTAAGGGCACGATGGCCTTCGACCGTAAGGAGTACGGGATGAATAGCGGTATTCCTTTCATCAAGATTGCCGACCGCGTTGAGGTGACCGTCGATCTCAAGGCCAAGCGAGTCAGCGGACCTCCAGTGAACCTTAAATAAATTGAAAATTCATTAGAGGAGGAAAAAATGATTCCGAAAAGTTTTACCAGGATAGCAAAGGTCGGCGCAGGACTGGCGTTGGCGTTACTGGCGTGCAGTGTGGCCTTGGCCCAGGACGTTACCACCAACGCGATGCCGGGTGTCAGCTTCGCAAACTTTCACACCTACAAGTGGGTGACCGTGGAAGGCGCGTCGTACCCCAACCAGATTGTGGACACGCAGATCAAAGATTCTATCGATGCTCAGTTGGCGGCCAAAGGATTGACCAAAGTAGCTGGTGATAAAGCCGATCTCTACGTTGCGTATCAAGTTTCCGTCAATCAGGAAAAGCAATGGAACGCGTACGGCATGGGCGGCGGAGTGCGTTGGGGCGGCGGAATGGCCACGGCCCAAAGCTCCACCATCAGTATAGGAACCCTGGTCCTCGACATTTATGACCCCTCAAAAAAACAATTAGTTTGGACGGGACGCGTTACCAAGACCATCGATCCCAGTGCCAACCAGGCGAAGAAACAGAAGAATCTCGATAAGGCCATGCAGAAGTTGTTGAAAGGCTTTCCACCCAGCTAGTCCGAAAAGATACGGTGGAATTTAAGACTGTCACTTTTGCCAATAACATCGCGCTGGCGGAGGAAGCAAAATCGCGGCGCTCGAAAAACTAACGACGATCTCCCCTGAAATTCGGCCCGTATGGCTATGCTCGACGCTCAAAAAATTAGGAGGAAGTTCATGAATAGGGAGTGGATGAATAAAGTGGAGTTCGCTTTGGTGACATTTGCCACAATTCTGGCGCTCGGAACCGCGCCTTCCGCTTTAGCTCAAGATAAGAAACCCAATATCCTCGTCATCATGGGTGATGACATCGGGATAACGAACATCGGCGCCTATAGCCTCGGCATGATGGCTGGCAAAACGCCGAACCTCGACAAGCTCGCGAAGGAGGGCATGATTTTCACCGACTATTACGCCGAAGCAAGCTGCACCGCGGGTCGCGCGAACTTCATCATGGGTGAACTGCCCATCCGCACCGGCATGACAACCGTCGGCCAGGCGGGCGCGCCGATCGGCATCCCGGCGGAAGCCGTCACGATCGCCACCGTGCTGAAAGCGCAGGGCTACGCGACCGGCCAGTTCGGCAAGAACCATCTTGGTGACAAGAATGAATTCCTGCCTACGGTCCACGGCTTCGATGAATTCTTCGGCTATCTTTATCACCTGGACGCCATGGAAGACCCGTTCCATCCCAACTATCCGCAGAACCTCTTGAATGTCGTCGGCCCGCGTAACCTGGTTCATTCCTGGGCCACCGATGTGGACGATTCCACCGACATGCCGCGTTGGGGAAAGATCGGCAAGCAGAAAATCCAGGATGAAGGGCCATTGCCGCCGCACCCAACGAACGGCATCAAGTACAACATGGAGACAGTGGACGACACGATCCGGGACCTCTCCCTCAAGTTTATCGACAAGGCCAAGGCGGACGGCAAGCCGTTCTTTGTCTGGCTGAACCCGACGCGCATGCACGTGGTCACCCACCTCTCGCCAAAATACGCTGCAATGATGAACTCCGAGAATGGTTGGAGTATCGAAGAAGCGGGCATGGCGCAGTTGGATGACGACATCGGCATTGTGATGCAACACCTCAAGGAAGCGGGATTGGACGACAACACCATCGTCGTTTTCACCAGCGACAACGGCACCGAAGCGTTCACCTGGCCCGATGGCGGCACCACGCCGTTCGCGCAGTCGAAAGGGACAATCATGGAAGGCGGCTTCCGCGTGCCGTGCATCGTCCGGTGGCCCGGCCACGTCGCGCCGGATTCCAAGCAGAACGGCATTATGTCGGGCTTGGACTGGTTGCCCACGTTCGCCACTATGGCCGGAAACCCGAACATCACCGACCAATTGCTTAAAGGGGTGAAATTCGGCGACCGGACTTATAAGAACCATCTCGATGGCTACGATCAGACCGCCATGCTCACCGGCAAAGGCCCTTCCAATCGCCACGAAATCTTCTACCTTGGCGAAAGCACCATAGGCGCGGTGCGCATTGACGACTATAAGTATCGTTTCATCGACCAACCGCAAGGCTGGCTGGGGATCAAAAACCACCCTGACGTGCCTACAATCGTCAATCTGCGCCTTGATCCCTTCGAGAAGATGGCCTTTCCAGAAGACATGACGAAGAACGGGTCGCTGTTATTTTTCAGCGATTGGTACATGTATCAATTCTGGCGTTTTGTGTTCGTGCAGCAAGTAATGGGCAAGGAAATCCAAACCTTCCTGGAATTTCCGCCCATGCAACGTGGCGCAAGTTTCAACCTCGATGCCCTGAAAGCCGAAATGGCCGCCAAGATGGCCCAGGCGGAGAAGGCGAGCAAAGGCGCCAGCCAGTAACGGAAGAGAGCTTCACGGCGGGCGGCTCGCAAGGGCCGCCCCGATTACTGCATCCCCAGCCAAAGGAGAATGTCGATGACGAATCAATGTCCGGCCGTGCGACGCGTTGCAACATTCGGATCCGTAGTCGCAATCGCGGCTGTGGTGCTGATGCTGGCGCCACAGGCCATGTCCCAAAATCCGGAGCTCCAACAACATGTGGCGGAAATTAAGGAATATCTATCATTAAACAAAATGGTTCTGGCGCGATACACCTGGCAGGAGTCTCAGACGGTGAGCGTGAAGGGCGAAGTAAAGAAACAAGAACTTTTTCAGGTGCGCATGGGGCCGGACGGCCAACCGATGAAGACGGATCTTACACCGGATGACTCTTCCGGAGGCCGCAAGCATGGCATCAAACATAGAATCAAGGAAGATTACGAGAATTATGGGAAGGAAATCGCAACTCTGGCTCAAAGTTACGCGGCGCCTGAGCCTGGCAGGTTTCAACAGCTTTTTGAACAGGGAAATGTTCTGCTTGGCTCTGCCGGCGGGCCCAACGAAGTGAAGGTAGTGGTGAATGGATATTTGAAGCCGGGCGATTCAGTTACGATAATCTTCAACAAAGAGCAAAAAGCCATCCAGAGTCTTCAGATTTCTTCATATTTAAACGATCCGCAAAACGTTGTCACCATCTCCGCACAGTATGCGAAATTGCCGGACGGCCCTAACCATGTAACCAGCATGATCGTGAACGGGGTCAGCAAAGAAACGACAGTTCAGATGCAGAACACGAATTACCAGAAAATGTGATTGAAGCAAGAAGAGCGGAATTACATGACACTCGGCCCCACAAATCATCGTCCGAGTTTCTGAAAAATACCGACAAATGGACTTCATTCGCGGCAGGTTGCTGATCGTAGCGCCTCTTTTCTTGCTGAGCTGTTTTCCTGCACGCGCACAAACATCGAGCACAGAGTTCCTACCCGAGATCGATGCGTATTTCAAATTAAACTCGGATATCCGGTTTGTTTTCCAAGCAAAGGACACGAGAGAAGGTGGTGATCCTACGCAGGTGGAGATCGGGCCTAGCGTTGAATTCTATCTGAAGCCTTTGATCAAGCTTAAAAACGTGACCAAATTCGATCTGGACGACTCGAAGGGCCGGCCGCTTGTATTGTCCGTCGGATACCGGTATGTACCTTCTCCTGATCAGCCAGCCGTACAGCGCCTAGAGCCAGTAGCCACATTTCATCTCCCATCGCCCGGCCGCATATTAATTTCCGATAGGAACCGATTTGATCTTGATTGGTCCAATGGCGGCTTCACTTGGCGCTACCGCAACCGGTTGACGCTCGAACGCCGGATCACCATCCACTCCTACCATCCTGCGCCGTACGCCAGCGTTGAAGCGTTCTACGAAAACAAATACGGCAAAGTGAGCACCACCGCGGTGTACGTGGGCTGCATGTTCCCGTTGGGCAAGCGTTTCGAGCTCGATCCCTACTATGAGCACGAGAACAACACAGGCAAGAGTCCGAATCAGCAAGTGAACGCAGCTGGGCTGATACTCAATCTCCATCTATAGCTTGTGCAAGAGGTCCGAAAGGCCTTGGCACGACTCGATTCAGTGGTTCCGATCATCGAAGCTTATTCGCGACCTGTCATTTCTGACAATGGTAACCGTTGACAGTCAGTGACAGCATTCGTGAGCGATATTTTCGCGCTGTACACACGACAACTGGGTTTCTTGGCGCGGATTTGGGATCAAGTCTAAGACCGAGCCCGGCGGTGGAGAACATGCACAAGAGCAGTCGCCTCTACTTTTTGTCGTAAGCGGGCAATCCGCGGGAATAGAACGTTCGTCAACTTGTCGGCAAGGGTAGTTGAATGGAGAGAAGAAAATGATCAAGAGCTTCACGAGACAGTTTCTGTCTTCGGCGCTATCCATTCTGCTACTCATTGGCATTTCGCCATTCGAAACTGGAGCTCAGTCGGGTCAAGCGGGGTATTCGGGGCAAGGCGCGCCGCTGCCCGCTCAGGAGTTGCAAGAGCTAGTGGCGCCTATCGCGCTTTACCCCGACTCCCTAGTAGCACAAATTCTCGGAGCAGCAACTTTTCCAGACCAAGTTGCTGCCGCTGCGAGTTGGCTGAAACAATACAGCGCCGTTAGCGGATCAATTCTGATGCAGGCAGTTGATGTGCAACCGTGGGAGCCGAGCGTGAAAGCTCTCACGCAATTTCCCTCCGTGCTTGATAACCTGGCGAAGAACCTTGCTTGGACTTCGTCGCTGGGAGAGGCGTATCACACGCAGTCAGGCGATGTGATGACTGCCATCCAGGTGTTGCGCGCGAAAGCATACGCTGCGGGCAACTTGAAATCAGGGCAACAACTAAGTGTGGTGCAACAGTCACCGCAAGTGATTGTGATCCAACCGGTGAACCCGCAGGTGGTTTACGTTCCCATGTACAACCCCGCAGTGGTGTACGGCTATCCCTACGTCGTTCCAGCATACGCTTACGTCCCGCCTCCCGCCGGTGCCGCGGTTGTGGCGTTTGGAGTCGGCGTTGCGGTCGGGGCCATGATGGCCGGCGGCTCTTACGCGTGGGGATACAGCAGTTGGAACTGTGGATGGCACGGCACCACGGCAGTGGTCTATCACGGCGGCGCATATTACGGAAACAGTGCATGGCATGGCGGGTACTACGGCTCTAGCGCATCTGCCTATAACGGGTACGGGGGCAGCGCTCACGCATCAAATGGATACAATCCGTCCACCGGAACTTACGCGCGTGGCGGCACGGTCTCAAGCGGTTACGGCAGCGTAAGTGGCGGTCAAGCGTACAACCCAAGGACCGGGGCCTCTGCCTCGACTGTGCAAGGGTCCAATGCGTATGGCAGCGCCGGGGCTTCCACGGCTTCGAAAAACGGCACGACCGTTAACAGCCAGCACCAAACCAACGCAAACGGAACCACCGGGCAGATGCATAGCTCGAGCGGCGCCTCGGCTTATGGCGCGACAGGCAAGAACGGCAACAGTGCGGCCGTCGGGCAAACTGCAAATGGCGACAAGTATGCCGCGGCGAACGGCAAAACCTACAGCAATACCGGGAGCGGTTGGGACCAGAAGAGCGGAAGCCCGTCCAGCTATAACAAATCCAGTTCCAGCGGGTGGGGCGGGCAGGAAAAAAGTGGTGGGTCATCGGCCATGAACAGTGGAGGTGGCGGCTGGAATTCCAGAGCTTCCAGCTCTCGTGGTTCGTCAAGCATGGGCCGGAGTGGCCGCAGGTAGATCTCGCGCCATCGGAGCAAACGGAACGGACGGCAGTTTCTGTGTGCTGATGAAGTGTTTACAGTGCAAGTTTGGAGGATCTCTGTGTCACGAGCAACCTGCAGTACCACTATTCTGAGTCGCTTTATTCCTCTGGCGATCGTCATTCTCTTTGTCGGATGCAGCAAGACCGCCAAGCCGGCTTACCAGACGTTTGCTTCACCCGACGACGCCAGCAATGGCCTGTTGACTGCCGCTAAGTCTGGCGATCCCAATGCGGTAATCGCCGTGTTTGGTCCGGACTCGAAAGACATCGTTGTGACCGGCGATCCCGTGCAGGATAAGAATACCGCCGACCTATTTATCTCGGAGTATGGCGCGATGCATCGCTGGCGCAAGATGCCCGACGGCTCCCAAACCCTGCTGATTGGGGCAGACAATTTTCCTTTCCCGATCCCGCTGAAGACGAATGCCGCCGGACAATGGTATTTCGACGTCGCTGCGGGAAGGGAAGAGATTCTGGCCCGTCGTATCGGCCGCAATGAACTGTCGATTATGGACGTTTGTGTGGCGTTGGCTGACGCTCAGTCTGAATACCACTCACAGCGTTTCGGCGACGGAAGCACGCAACAATACGCTGTGAAGTTCATCAGTGACGCAGGGAAACAGAACGGTTTGTACTGGGATTCGCCGGAAGGTCAGCCTAAGAGTCCGCTCGGTCCGCTGGCGGCATTCGCCACCAACGAGGGATATAGCCTGAAGCCGGATTCGCACGTGCCATTCCACGGCTACTACTTTCACATGCTCACTCGGCAAGGCAGTCACGCGTCCGGCGGCGCGAAGGACTACGTCGTCAATGGAAAGATGACCGGCGGCTTCGCCTTCGTCGCCTATCCCGCTGAGTACCGCAACTCCGGCGTGATGACGTTCATGATCAACCAGGATGGCGTCCTACTTCAGAAGGATTTGGGGAGTCCTACAACACAGACAGCAGCCGCAATGACCGAGTTCGATCCCGATCCGAGTTGGACCCCAGCACAGCAGTAGCGAGTTTCCCTTCGCGATACTCAGGGATGTTGCGGTACCTATAGTTTATAAATCGTACTGGTGTTACTGGCTGTTAACCGCACCTTGCCATCAAGCTTGAAATGGATAACGTCTGCCGAGAGTCCTAACAACAATGCCGCTCTTGTCATCCAACGAGACTGTCAATTTTGACAATTACGACTAGTCAGTCGCTTAGGCAGAATGATCGCACTTTTGCAGGAAAAGGACAGAAAAGTGAAAAAGAAAATGATCGTTTTTACATTGTGTCTGGCTATAGCTTCCCCGATGTTTGCTCAGAAGAAGGAAGAAGAACGTATTTCGAATGCCGCCACGGTATTGCGGGTAATTATCGCTAATGGCCTGCCTACCAGCATTTTGGACCAAGCTGATTGCGTCGTCGTGTTTCCCAGCGTCAAGAAAGTAGCCATCGGCATCGGAGGCAGTTATGGACGCGGTGTCCTCGTTTGCCGCGAAGGCGCCGACATGAACGGAAAGTGGGGCACACCGGCGATGTATAAGCTAGATCAGGGCAGCATCGGTGTACAACTCGGTTCCACAGCAACAGACTTCGTGCTCGTAATTATGAATAAGACGGGCGCGGAGCAAATCCTGAACGGCAAGACCAAGCTCGGTGCGAACGCTGCAGCCGCAGTAGGTCCTACCGGTGCTCAGGCCACCGGTTACAACGCCGCCGCAATGCACGTGGACGTTTTGACCTATTCGCGCAGCAGCGGACTTTTTGCTGGAGTCTCGCTCGAAGGCGCTTC
>Ga0182024_10012311_pt1 | contig 16948 bp, 19 predicted proteins | sample P32metaG_FD_120480 | JGI IMG/M metagenome (GOLD analysis project Ga0182024, IMG submission 120480) | Permafrost microbial communities from Stordalen Mire, Sweden - P3-2 metaG (Illumina Assembly) | ecosystem: Environmental > Terrestrial > Soil > Wetlands > Permafrost | place: Sweden: Stordalen...
AGCTCGGCCCGGTCGTCGCCGAGGCGAAACTGTTCGCCCGGGGCTGCGAGCGTGAGTCGGGGACGCTACTGCCGTGGGTGGGCACCCGCAACGCCTCCCGGGACATGGACGTACTGCGGGCCGCGCTCGGCGACGCCAAACTGACCTATCTCGGCAAGTCCTACGGCACCTACCTGGGCACCTGGTACGCACAACTCTTTCCCTCCCACGTCCGGGCGCTGGTCCTGGACGGGGCGATCGACCCGGGCAGCTCCTCGTTGCGGATGAATATCGTGCAGGGGCAGGGCTTCGACGTCGCGCTGCGCGCGTTCGTGGCGGACTGCGTGGCGCGGGCGGGCTGCCCCGCAGGCCGGGGGTCCGTGGCGGCGGGCGTGGCCCGGATCGAGGGCCTGGTCCGCCGGGCCACGGCCCATCCCCTGGTCAACAACTCCGATAGCCAGCCCGCCAACGGGGCCATGCTGCTGACCGGCATCGCGACCGCGCTGTACAGCCAGGCATACTGGCCGACGCTGCGCGAGGCGCTGACCGCGGCGTTCGGCGGTGACGGGACCGTGCTGGTCTCGCTGGCCAACGCACTGTGGGAGCGCAGCGCCACCGGCCAGTACACCAACCTGGCCGACGCGAACATGGCGATCGACTGCCTCGACCGGCCCTGGCCCACCGGGGGCCCGGGCGGGCTGGCCCGCTGGCGGGCCGCGGCCGTGACCGCCGCCCGGGCCGCGCCGGCCTTCGGGGCCCCGATCATGTGGGGCAGCCTGCCCTGCGCCTACTGGCCGGTCCGCTCCTACCCGGTGCCGTCCATCCGCGCGGCCGGCGCCCCGCCGATCCTGGTCATCGGCAACAAGCGGGACCCGGCCACGCCGTACCGCTGGGCCCAGGCCCTGGCCGGGGACCTGAAGTCCGGGGTGCTGCTGGGCTGGGACGGCAACGGCCACACCGCGTACATGATGGGCAGCAGCTGCGTGGACAGCTTGGTGAACCGCTACCTGCTGGACCTGGCCACCCCCCGCAACGGCACCGTCTGCCCCTGACCCGGGGCCGTGCCGACGGGCTGTGGCGGTCCCGTTCCACATACCTCACACTGGCAACAGGCCTCACTCATATAACACCCCTCGTCCGTGATCATGGGCTTGCTGTTGCTTGGGCAACAGCAAGCCCATGATCACGAGGCTGGGTGAGCCGTGCGGTGCGGCCCTGCGGCTGGGACACGGGCTGGTGGGCGGACCGGTAGACTCGGTGAGCCGCCGGATGGTGGCCTGCCGCCTTAGCTCAGTCGGTCAGAGCGACGCACTCGTAATGCGTAGGTCATCGGTTCGATTCCGATAGGCGGCTCCCACCTCAGAGGCCCCTCCCGATCTAGGAAGGGCCTTCTCGCTACGCTCGCGTCCTTTGGACGGCGCTTCGCGCCGCTCTGGACTGTGATCTTCCACGGCAAACCTTGGCGCTGATCAGGAGGAGGGACCTCTCTCGACTCGGCTCCCTCTGGTTCCGGCTGCCACCTGCCGGATACCCTCGTAGCGTGACCAGCGGACAGGGATCATCGTGGCGGCTGTCACTTCCCGGTCAACTGCCCCTGGCAGTGATTCCTCTGATCGCGCTGAAGCTGGCCGGGATCATCGGCTGGTCCTGGTGGTGGGTTCTGGCGCCGCTATGGAGCAGCGTCGTCATCTTCGTCGCCCTGATCGGCGGGCTCCTGCTCCTCCTGATCAGATCGCAACAACCTAAGTTCTAGACCCGGCCTACAGGCCGACATGGTGTCAACTGCCGCTTGACACCAAACCGGCTACCGAGCCGTCCGCCACCGTGCCACATCCGACGGGCCGCAAACTTGTAAACCGCTCGCCGCTAGTACTTTCGGACGTGCCTGAGAGCCCTCGCCATAGCCGTGACGCGGCACCAGGCCTGCACCGGCCGCGGCGGATCCTGCCCGACCCCGCGTCCGCGGCGAACGCTTACCGCGAACCCGATCTTCGTCAAATCACCAGAGTTGGTGATGTCGGCTCACCAAGCCAGGCGTGAGGCTGGGTGGAGCCCGGTACGAAGACGGAGCGGCGCCGTCCGTCGGAGTACGACAGATCTTTTGCCGAACGGACCGTGGTTTCCCTGGGGAAGTCACCTGGCCCGCGGGGCCGCCCGCCTGTTGGCCGGGCATTGGGCAAGCCGATCCGCACGGAAGACGCAACGCAGAGATGACCATCCCCCAGCCCCCGGTGCCCCCGGTGCCCCCGGTGCCCCCGGTGCCCCCGGCAATGTTCGCCGCCCTGGCGGTTCCGAACTTCCGCCGGTACGTCTCCGGGCAGGCGCTGAGCCCGATCGGCACCAGGGTGGAGACCGCCCCCGGTCTCGGTGCCGCCGCCTGCCTCGCCGCGGTCATCATCGGCGGCTGGCCGGCAGAGCCTCCGCCAGAACAGCCCAACCGCGAGGAGTAGCCGGCGAATCCCGGTGTCGGCCACCCTCCGCAGATGTAGGAGGAACCATGAGTGACAGGGTTGTGGACAACGACAGGGTTGTGGACAGAGCCGCCGCGCACGCGACGCCGGCGGAGCTGGCGGTTCGCGACTGGCTGCTCGTGGGGCTGTCGTTTTCCGCAGGAATGTACGAGGCATTCTGCTTCCTGGCCCTCGGGAAAGTCTTCGCAGGATTTCAGACCGGGAACCTCGTGTACCTCGGGTTCGGTGTCGCTGGCGCCCGCCCGCTAGCCAGAACCCGGTCACGGTCATTATCTCCCTGGCCGCGTTCGCCGCCGGTGTCGCGCTGGCGGTGCCGATCCTGAAGGCGGTCGACGGCGGCAAGGAGACAGAAGACAAAGACGTCACCATCTTCCAGGCGTGGCCACGGCAGGTGGAGATCACGCTCGCCATCGCTCTGATCCTGCAGGTCGCCTTCTTCGCTGTCTGGATGACGGCCACTGCACCGGCCAGTCTCGCCTACCTCCTGATCGCCCTGGCCGCGTTCGCGATGGGGCTGCAGGCGAACGCCATCCGCTCACTCAACGTGCCAGGCATTTCCACCACGGCCTTCACCGCCACCTACGTCGACCTGGCCAGCGGCCTCGCCAGCTGGGGGCTCACCCGACCCTCGGCGCGGCGCCTGGTCGGGACCGTGGTCGGCGTGGCCGCCGGCGGCTTCCTCGGCGACTGGATGCTCAGGCACGCGCACCCGTACGGACCGATCGTGCCAGCGGCCGTAACGGCCGTCGTCGTCGTGATCGCCTGGGTGACCCTGAAGCCGCGTACCACCTCAGGCCCGGCCGGTGAGCAGGGCCTGCCGGAACGGCAGGCAGTGAAGTAAGGCTGCTGCTAATCCGGCGTGCTCAACCGTCGGTGCCTTTGCCCGTCTGCAGGGTCAGCCAGTCAACCTCGGTGCTGGCCAGATACTGGTCGCGCTCGGTCAGATAACGGCGGGTGGCCGGGGAGGCCTCATGCGCCTCGAACGCTGCCCGGTCCCGGTACAGCTCGTAGAAGATCCGCTGTAGTGGCTGGCCCTCTACCAGATGGGTTGCGCACACGAGGGTTCCCGGCTCATTCGCCTTGATGGCTTCGACGGTCTCGGCTACCAGCCGGTCGTAAGCCTCGGCGCTGGCCTCGTCCTGGCACGTGAAGCGGACGCACAGACCGAACACCAGTCTCCTCCAAGTCGCGTGACGCCATGCGCGGGGACCGTCGGCGGCCAGTCGGGCTTTGATGTCATGGACTGGCTTGGTGGTGGGCGGGTCACTCGCGCTCGATCCTTCGCAGCCCGTGCGCGGGCGTCCACCACTCGACGACGAGCATGGTGGCCTCCTCGTTGAGGTGGGTGTGCACGACGTCGGCGATGTCGGCGTGGAAGCGGTCGCCTTCCGTTCCTTCGGTGATCGGTCCGGCACCGATCGCCCGGCCGGAAATCTTCGCCTCGCCCGGCCACTGCGCCTCGGAGCCCTCGACCGGGTCCACCGTGGCACTGTGCAGGGCAAACCGCGGATCCCGGCGGAGATCGGCGCCCTTGCGCGCGTTCGGCATCGAGCCAAGGACCAGTTCGCCGTCCTCGAAAGCCGCCTCGATCCCGGAAATTCGCGGCGACCCGTCGGCTCGCAAGGTGGCAAGTGTCTTGTGCCGGTGGGCGTCGAACAGCGCCCGCACGCGCTGCGAGAACTCCGGCTCTGCCTGCTCGACATCCTGCCACGCCGTCACGCACCCCATGATCGCACCGCCGACGGGCAGGGTGATGGCCGACACGACGTGGACGGGTTGGCATGGCAGACCGCCGGGGCCTTGGAGTACCTGCCGGCGGCTGACGCCCTTCCGGCACCGAAGATCGACAACCCAGCAGGCCGGAAGGCCGAGCTAGGCTGTCCGTATGTCGTGATGGCGGGAGGCCACGGTCATGGTCGGGCCCCGAGACGAGAGAACACGCACCGAAGGCCGCAGTTACCTGCGGGCATCGCACGCGGACCGCGAGAGGGTCATCGAGGTCCTCAAGGCCGCGTTCGTGCAGGGGCGGCTGGACAAGGACGAGCTTGACCTGCGGGTCGGCCGGGTATTTGCCTCCCGGACCTACGCGGACCTGAATGCGGTCACCACCGACCTCCCCGTCCGTCCGGCCCCAGCCCAGCCGCCGGTGCCTGCCCGGGAGCCGGATACCAGTCCCGCCCGCAAACGGCATGACGGGAAAGCGGTCAAGGCCTGGGCGTGCGCGATCATCGCGTTGCCGGGCATCGCGGTCGGCCTGTCGCTGGTAGGGCCCGGGACGTCTATTTCGCTCAGCTTGATTTCCGTGCTGATGTTCGTCTGCGTGGTAACCGGGCCGGTCATCTTCCTGGTGCTGCTGCATTCGTGGGTCGAGGACCACTCCGGCAGCAAGTCCTCGGGGGAGCCGCCAGCGAGCCCGGGCGGTAAGCCCGCAGGAGATATCCGGGCCATGACGCCCGGCCTGGACATCTGACGTCGCGGCCCTGCCGAACAGGCCCGGCTGGCCAGATGCCCGGGCTGAACGGGCCGAGTTAGGCTGTCCCTATGTCGTGCTCGTAGGGAGGCGCCGGTGGTGGTGGGGCCCGGGGACGAGACAGCAGGCACGGGACGCTACAGCTCCGTCCGGGCGTCGCATGCCGATCGCGACCGCGTAATCGACCTGCTCAAGGCCGCGTTCGTGCAGGGCCGGCTGGCCAAGGGCGAGTTTGACCGGCGGGTCGGCCGGGTGCTCGCGTCGCGGACCTACGCGGATCTGGATGCCCTGACGGCGGACATCCCCGCCGCGCTCCTGCGGCCCCAGCTCCCGGAGCCGGCCCGGGAAACAGCCGGTGCGCCCGCCGGGGAGTCGATAGAAAGAAAGATCGTCAAGGCGTGGGCATGCGCCACCGTGGCGCTGCCGAGCGTAGCGGTGGGCGTGGCCCTGCTGAAGTCGGGAACCGCGGTGGCCTATATCGCGATCGCGATGGCGCTGTTCGCCTGCGTGGTGGCCGTGCCGGTCAGCGGGCTCCTGATGCTGCACTCATGGCTCGAGAAGCGTTCCACCAGCGGGTCGGATGAGCCGGGCAGCGGGGAATCAGAGGTCAGCGGATGATGGCCACCAGGCTCAGGGCGGCCAGTCCGAGCTCCTGATCCCCGGAGATGACGGCCGGTTCTCGCGCCGCTTCTACGGTGATGCTCCTGGTGATCACCCGCCGTCGGCGGCGGCCTGGATGGCGGCCATGTCGAGCTTCTTCATGCCGAGGAGGGCGCGCATGGCCCGATCGCGGCGTCCCAGGTCGGGGTCGCACATCAGCTCCTCATACCCGGCCGGGACGACCTGCCAGGACAGGCCGTAGCGGTCCTTCAGCCAGCCGCAGGGGCCTTCCTCGCCGCCCTCGGAGAGCCTGGCCCAGTAATAGTCGATCTCCTCCTGGTCGGCGCAATGGATCAGGAACGAGACCGCCTCGTCGAACGTGAACTCGGGGCCGCCATTGATCGCGGTGAATTCCTGGCCGTCCAGGGTGAAATCAACGGTCAGGACGGTGCCGGCCGGGCGCGGCCCCGCCTCCCCGTAGTAGGAGATCATTTTGATTCCCGAGTTAGGGAACACCGAGACGTAGAACCCGGCGGCCTGCTCACTCTCGGTGTCGAACCACAGGTTGGGGGTAATCCTGGGCATGGCACTCTCCCGTCTAGCTCGATGATGCGTCGCTGCCAGTAGGACGCGGTGAGAGGCGGCGACTCATCGGGGGCGCAGGACGGCGGCTGGCTTCTGGAAACCGGGCACCGCGCGGAGCTACCCTGGATCAACAGGGCAGGTGAGTCATGATCTTTCTCATCGTGGTCGGCAGCATGATCGTCGTGGGCCTCGCCTTGGCGGCACTCTACGATCACCGGGCCCGGCGGCGCGGGTGGCGGGTCGGGGTGTCAGCGGGCGATGCGCTCGAGAACCGTACCGACGTGGCGGCGACGAACCTGGAGCCATTCGTCCATCACGACGACGGCGGCTAACCCCGGCGCATAGGCCGGCGTCGCCCGTTCCCCGGAACACACCGGTGTCTGCGGTACGCAGCCCGGGCACTGCACAGCTGTGGGGTCCAGTCCGCGACGCCGGAGGCTCAGCATGCCAGAAACGACGCAAATCACCATCGGAACCGAAGCGCGCTGCACCGACGGGGTGTGCGGCAAAGTGTCCCGGGTGGTGGTTGACCCGGTAGCCGAGGCGGTCACCCACCTGGTGGTCGAGCCCAGGAAGCGCCAGGGGCTGGCCCGGCTGGTGCCGGTCGACCTGGTCGACGCGGCGTCCCCTGGCCTGCAGCTGAGCTGCACGCTGGCCGCCTTCGAGAAACTGGACCCGGCCGAGGAAACACAGTTCGCTCCGGGCAGCACCGGCTACGCGGCCTACGGGCCCGAGCAGGTGATCACCTGGCCGTACTACGGGCTCAACGCCGGTACGGGACAGCCGGGCGGGGTGGACCTGGGCGTGGCCGGGTTCTCGCCCGCCATCACCTACGACCGGGTTCCACTGGGTGAGGTGGAAGTGCAGCGCGGGGACCCGGTCGAGGCCACGGACGGCCGCATCGGGCACATCCAGGGGCTGGTCGTCGATCCACATGACCATCAGGTGACTCACGTGCTGCTGCAGGAGGGGCACCTGTGGGGCCGCAAGGACGTGGCCATTCCCATCAAGGCCGTGGCCCGGGTCGGGGACACCATCCGGCTCAGCATCAGCAAGCAGGAGGTCCAGGACCTGCCGCCGGTGGACTTCACTGGCCACGCGGGGTAGGCCGGCGGAGTCAGTCGTCCGCGGGATGGGCCCGGGTGATCTGCACGGCGTTGCCGCATCCCGCATGCTGGCCGAGGAAGCCGCGGACCAGCCCCCCGTAGTGCTGTTCGTCCTGGTCGATTACGGCGCTGGCGCCGCATCCGTCGCAGCGCAGGAGGGTCGCGCTGATCCCCCGTGTGTCGTCTGGTCCGGTGCTCGTCTCGGTGTCCGGCACCTGCGGACCGGGCAGGTGGGTGTTCGGGACGGCTGAACTGGTCATCCCCGCTCCTCGGTGACCCTAGGTGAGCGGGCCATCCGGCACGGTCCGCTTCCCGGGCGCCATTTCGAACCTATTCCCCCCCGCGATGACAAGCGATTCTTTTTAAGTATCCCTCAGCATCCTCGCAGATGATGCTGAGACAGGCGATATCCGCGCTGGCCTGGGGCGCGGCTAGCAGGCCCTGAGCGGAGACTTTTCCATGCCGAATGGATTGCCGGTGGCGGAGAGTTTGCGCGTGGATACCGGATTTTGTGCCGAGAGTCTCGGTTGACCTGGGTGGTGCCGTGGGAGGTGTCGTCCGGACGCTGCCAGTGGACGGGGGCAAGTGTCAGTGGCCTGGGCCCGGGTCCGGGGGCGGCAACCGGAGTAACTCCGCCCGGCTAGCAGCTGGCACTGGGTGTCTTTTTCCTCCGGCCAGGGACCGGCCCCGGGCCCGGGCCCCTGGCCTGCACCGGGGAGGTTCACCCGGACTTCCCCCGGTGCGGGGCCTCGCGCCGACCGGCCGCGCCCGCTACATTCGTGCTCATGTTCGAACCGGCGGATGTCCTTGACGGGCTCAACGACGACCAGCGCCGGGCGGCCACGTACCAGTCCGGGCCGCTGCTGGTCCTGGCCGGGGCGGGCACCGGCAAGACCCGGACCCTGGTCGCCCGGGCGGGCTGGCTGCGCAGCCAGGGCACCCCGGCCAGCCGGATCCTGCTGCTGACGTTCACCCGCCGGGCCGCGGACGACATGCTGGCCCGGGTCACGCCGCGCGGCGCGAGCGCCGCCGACCGGGTCGTCGGCGGGACCTTCCACGCGGTCGCCCACCAGATCATCCGGGCGCACGCCGAGTCGTTCTCGCTGCCGCCGGAGTTCAGCGTCATCGACCCGCCCGACGTCACCAACCTCATGGACACGCTGCGCGCTGAGAACGGCCTGGTCACCAGCCAGCGGCGGGCACCCCGGGCCGGTACCTGCGCCGACATCTACACCCGGTGCGTGAACACCCGCGCCCCGGTGCCCGAGGTGATCAAGGCCCAGTTCCCGTGGGTGGCCGGCTTCGAGACCGAGCTGGCCGGCCTGTTCCGGGCCTACACCGCGCACAAACGCCAGCACGGCCTGGTCGACTTCGATGACCTGCTGCTGCTGTGGCGGGCCGCACTGGCCGACCCGGCCGCGGGCCCGGTGCTGCGCGGCATGTTCGACGCCGTCCTGGTCGACGAGTACCAGGACGTCAACACGATCCAGGCTGACATCGTCCGGCTGCTGCGCCCCGACGGCCCGGGCCTGACCTGCGTGGGTGACGACGCGCAGGCCATCTACGCGTTCCGCGGCGCCGACCCGGCGCACCTGCGCGCGCTGGCCGCCGACTATCCGGGCCTGGAGGTCATCCGGCTGGCCCGCAACTACCGCTCCAAGGACGCGGTGCTCCGGCTGGCCAACACGGTCCGGCCCCAGTCCGAGGGCCTGGAGCTGGCCCTGCGCGCGGAACGCGGGACGGGGGCCCGTCCCCAGCTGGTCCGCTGCCACGACGAGGCGACCCAGGCCCGGGAGATCTGCGGCCGGGTGCTGGAGGCCCGGGAGGGCGGGGCGGACCTGCGTGACCAGGCCGTGCTGATGCGCGCCGCCCAGCACAGTGACGTGCTGGAGATCGAGCTCTCGGTCCGGCGCATCCCGTTCATCAAGTACGGCGGCATCCGGTTCACCGAGGCCGCCCACGTCAAGGACTTCATGGCCGCGGCCCGGGTGGTCACCAACCCCGCGGACGACCTGGCCTGGTTCCGGCTCCTCCGGCTGCACGAAGGCATCGGGCCGGTGCACGCCCGGCGGTTCATCGGGGCCCTGGGCCTGGGCGACCCGCAGCTGTGGGAGCACTGGAAGGCGGCGGTCGACGTGCTGCCCCCGCGGGCCCGCCCGGCCGTGGCGGACACCATGGCCTGCCTGGCCGACGCGGCCGGGCGCGAGCGCACGGCGGACCGGGCCGCCGGCATCCTGACCGCGCTGGACGCCCCGATCCGCGAGCGCTATCCCGACGCCGGGATCCGCATCGCCGACCTGCAGCGCCTGGTGGACGCGGCCGGAACCCGGCCCTCGCTGCACGACGCCCTGGTCGAGCTGGCCCTCGACCCGCCGGTGTCCGCGTCGGACCTGGCCGGCCCGCCGCGGCTGGACGACGACTACCTCGTCCTGTCCACGATCCACTCGGCCAAGGGGCTGGAGTGGCCGGTGGTGCACCTGCTGCAGCTGGTGGACGGGGCGGTGCCCAGCGACATGTCCCTGTCCAGCCGGGCCGGCCTGGAGGAGGAGCGGCGGCTGTTCTACGTGGCGGTGACCCGGGCGCGCGACCAGCTCTACCTGTACGCGCCGTTGCGGATGCACCATCACCGGATGGCCTCCGACGACCGGCACGGCTACGGGCAGCTGACCCGGTTCCTCGACCCGGCCGCCCTGGCCGAGTGCGACGCCGTGGACGCGACCCCCCCGGAACCGGTGCTGCCCAAGATCGGGCCGCTCGCCGCGACGATCGACGCCGCGCTCGACTCCCTGTTCGGCCCCGCCTGAGTGATCAGCGGCGCGGCAGCAGCCCGCGCACGTAAGCGGCCTGCCCGCCGTGCTGCAGGTCGTCGTTGATCACGCTGACCAGCCGGACGCCCAGCGTGACCGGCGGGTCCCAGTGCTCGTCCACGACGCGGTCCAGGTCCGCTTCGCCCAGGCCCTGCACGTACTTGACCGTGCGGCCGTGCACGGCCTCGTAGTACCCGGTGAGCAGGTCGGCGGACGCCCGCACGGCCGCCACCTCCGCGCTGCTGTGCCCGTACCCGGTCTCTTCTGGCGGGAACGGCAGCCCGAACCGGTCGGCCCAGCCCTCCGCCGTATACGCCTGCTCGATGCCCGCCACGTGGGCGATGTGGTCGTCCTGGATCCGGGTCAGGTGCCAGACCAGCCACGCGATCGAGTTGCACCGCCCGTCGGGGCGGAACGCCAGCTCCTCCTCGGACAGCCCGCGCACGGCGTCCACGACCACCACGTGGATCCGGCCGAACGCCTCGGCCAGCAGCTCGCCGATCGTCATGCACCCTCCTCGTATCCGTGGCCGCGAGGGGCCGGCTGGCTCCGCGCGGCCGGCCCCGCACCGCAACCCGAGACCCTAGTTCACTAACGGTCTTACCGCCCTGCTCACCCCGCCCCGCTCACGGGTGCTTGCGGGCCAGGGCCCGCCGCGGCCGGGTCAGCCCCTGCCGGTGCCGGGACATCCCGGCCCAGGGGTCGCCGGCCTTGCCCAGCTGGGCCAGCCGGTCCGGCATGCTGCGCAGCGTGAAACTGTCTGCACGCAGGGCCGGGTCGGCGACCTCGTCCCAGCTCACCGGGGTCGCCACCGGGGCACCGGGCCGGGCCCGGACCGAGTACGCCGCCACCGCGGTCTGGGCGTAGGCGTTGCGCATGATGTCCGCGTACACCTGGCCGTGCCGGGCATCCTTGCGCTGCTCCACGGTGACCAGGTCCGGCTCGGCCTCGGCGAGCACCTCGGCCACCTGCCGGGCGAACTCGCGGACCGGGTCGAACTCCTCCCGGCCATTCAGCGGGACCTGCACGTGCAGTCCCTTGCTGCCGGTGGTCTTCACGAACGAGACGAGACCCAGGTCGCCCTCGAGGATCTCGCGCAGCTGCAGCGCGACGGCCCGGACCGCGTCGAAGTGCCCGGTGTCCGGCGGGTCGAGATCGAAGATCAGCATGTCGGGCCGGTGCAGCTGGTCCGCCTGGCCGGGCTCGTCCTGGCCCGGCCGCCCGACCCGGCTGAGGAACGGGTGCAGCTCGATGGTCGCCTGGTTGGCCAGGTAGACCAGGTCGGCCGCCTTGGTGCAGACCACCTGGCTCAGCCGGCCGCCCTGCTTGCCCACCTCGACCCGGGGGATCCAGTCCGGGAAGTGGCGGCCCACGTTCTTCTGGAAGATGCGCTCGCCGGTGATGCCGTCCGGGTAACGGGCCATGGCCACCGGGCGGTCCCGCAGGTAGGGCAGCATTACGTCGGCGGTGGCCTGGTAGTACCCGGTGAGATCGCCCTTGGTGATCCCGTCGCCCGGGAAGAGCACCTTGCCGGTGTTGGACAGCGCGACGGTCAGCCGCCCGACCTTGACCTGCTCGCGGGCCGTGGTGCTAGCCACTTTGCGGAACCTCCCGGATCACGTCGGCCGGGCTCTTGTCCCGGCGCAGTCCCTGGAACCTGGGGTGGCGCAGCTCCCCGGCCGTGGTCCACTCGCTGAAGCCGACCTGGGCAACCAGCCGGGGCTTGACCCAGTGCACCCCGGCTTGGCGCGGGCTGCCCTGGTCGAACGGGCTGCGGTCCTGCTCCAGCTTGGACAGCTCGTCGTGCAGCCGGTGCAGGGTCTGCTCGTTGAACCCGGTCCCCACCTTGCCCGCGTAGACGAGCTGCCCGTCGCTGTCGTAGACGCCCAGCAGCAGCGCGCCGAGCCCGATCCGGCTGCCTCGCGGGTCGGTGTACCCGCCGATCACGAACTCCTGGTTGTTCTCGCACTTGAACTTCAGCCAGTCCTTGGTCCGGCCGGCCACGTACGGGGCATTGGCCCGCTTGGCGATGAGCCCTTCCCAGCCCGACTGGCAGGCTTCGGCGTAGAACTCGACGCCGTCACCGACCCGGTGCTCGGTGTACCGCAGCGGGTCGGTGAAGTCCAGCAGCTGGTGCAGCCGCTGGTTGCGTTCCCGCAGCGGCTGCGGGCGCAGGTCGGTGCCGTCCGCCCAGAGCACGTCGAACAGGTAGTACTGCACCGGGACGGTGCGCAGCAGCTCCGCGGACGGGCGGGCAACCTGCATCCGCTGCTGCAGCTGGGCGAAACGGGTCTGCCCGTCGGAGAATGCGACCACCTCGCCATCCAGCACGAAATCGTCGGCCTGCTGGGCCATGAACGCCTCGACCAGCTCGGGGTAGGTGCTGCTGACTATCTTCCGGTTGCGGGTCATCAGGCGCAGCTCGTCGCCGTCGCGGAAGGCCAGGCAGCGCTCACCGTCGAGTTTGCGCTCGTAGAACCAGGCGGGGTCGGAGAACCGGTCCCGGGTCAGCGTGGCCAGCTCCGGGTCGAACCAGTCTGGCTGGGCATTGTGTCCGGACATCGTTGAGCGTCACCCCCGGTAAGTGTCGATGATCCTCTTTCCCCGCTGCGGGCGGCTCACCCGCCAAGCGTGCCTTACCGGGTGGCCCGCCGCGCAGGCGGGGCCGACCGCGGGCCGGAAGGGCTTGCATCTCCAGTCGGTGGAGAAGCCAGACTCGCAGGCATGGACGACGCCACCACGATGCTCACCATCGGCCAGCTGGCGCACCGCACCGGGCTGCCGGTCCGCACCATCCGGTACTGGTCCGACATCGGCGCGGTACCGCCGGCCGGGCGCACCGGCCGCGACCACCGGCGCTACGACGCGGCGGCCGTGGCCCGGCTCGAGCTGGTCGCCACGCTCCGCGAGCTGGGCCTGGGGCTGGCCGAGGTGCAGCGGGTGCTGGACCGCCAGGCCAGCGTGGCTGAGGTGGCCGCGACCCATGTGGAGGCGCTGGACGCGCAGATCCGGACGCTCCGGCTGCGCCGGGCCGTGCTGGCCACCGTCGCGCGGAGGAAACCAGGCACCGAGGAGATGACCCTGATGAACAAGCTGGCCACGCTGTCCGCCCAGGAACGCAAGCAGATCATCGACGGCTTCGTGGATGAGGTGTTCGCGGGCCTGGAACCCGACACGGGGCTGGCCGCGCACCTGCGCCGCGCCACCCCGGACCTGCCTGACGACCCGTCGCCCGAGCAGGTGGACGCCTGGGTGGAGCTGGCCGAGCTGGTCCAGGACCCAGGGTTCCGCCGCCGTATCCGCGCCATGGCCGAGCAGGGGGCCCGGGCCCGGGCGGCGGACCCGGTGACGGACGAGGAACAGGCCCGGGCCCCGGACTTCGTGGCCCGGGTCCTGGAGCACGCGGGGGCGGCCGCCGGGCAGGGGGTGGCGCCCGGGTCCGGTGCGGGAGCGGCCGTGCTGGACCGCATCCTGGCTGGCACGCCGGGTGACCAGCGCCGCCCGCAGCTGCGGGAGCAGCTGGAAGCGGGCACGGACGCCCGCGCCGAGCGGTACTGGCAGCTGCTCGGCATCATCAATGGCTGGCCCCCGTTCCAGACGCACGTGCCGGCCTTCGAGTGGATGATCGCCGCGCTTCGCGCCCACCCGGGGCGTCAGGGCGCGGACCAGCCGCCCGGCTGACGTCCCGGGCCCGGACGCCTGACGCGGCACCGGGTGACCCGGACGGCCAGTTCGTGATCAACCGAATGGTGTCGCCTGCGCAGCACCAATCAGTTGATCATCAACGGGGGAGCAGGTCCTCCACGCTGAGGGCGGCTGGCCGCCCCACCGGCTGGGGGTGTCCGGCCAGGATTCGTGCCGAGGGTTGACAGGGTCTCGGGCTAAAAGGTCTAATGTCTCAACCTTTAGTCTTTTGGATGGCCTGGTGCTGAGTTCCCCCGATCCCGTCCCCCTGGATCCCGCCGTGGCGCGCGCCCTGGACCGGGCGATCGACGACCGGGCCGAGGACGCCTTCGGCTTCCTGGAGCGGCTGGTCGCCGCGCCGAGCCCGGTCGGCCTGGAGATGACCGCGCAGCAGGTGGTCCGCGACGAGCTGGACCGGCTCGGCTTCCTGACCTGCGTCCTGCCCGTCCCCGAGGACATCGCGGCGCACCCGGCCGCGGGCGTGGCCCAGCAGGCGTACGCCGGCCGGGGCAACGTGATCGGGCACCTGGCCGCCGGGACCGGGCCGTCCCTGCTGCTCAACGGGCACATCGACGTGGTGCCGGCCGAGGCGCCGCTGTGGTCCGCACCGCCGTTCCAGCCGGTGCGGCGGGACGGCTGGCTGGCCGGCCGGGGCGCCGGTGACATGAAGGGCGGGTTCGCGCTGGCCTCGCTGGCCGTCGGGGCGCTGCAGGCCGCCGTGCCCGGCTGGCTGCGCGGCGAGCTCCGCTTCGCGTCCGTCATCGAGGAAGAGTGCACGGGGAACGGGACGCTCGCCGCGGCCCGGGCCGGGGTGCTGGCCGACGCGGCCGTGCTGCTCGAGCCGACCGACCTGGGACTGCTGCTCGGCGGGGTCGGCATCCTGTGGGCCGAGGTGACCGTGCGCGGGCTCCCCGCGCACGCCGAGTCCGCGCACCGGGCTGTCAACCCGGTCGATTCGGCGTGGCGGGTGATTGACGCGGTCAGATCGTTGGAGAAAGAAATGGCCCTGCAGCTCGACGGGCCGTTCGCGCAGGTCGACGGGGCGTGCGCGGTGAACGTGGGGACGTTCCACGCGGGGGACTGGCTCTCGAGCGTGCCCGGGCAGGCCGTGCTCGGCGTGCGGGTCGGCTTCCCGCCCGGGTGGACGCCGGACGAGGCGCTGGCGCTGGTGGCGGACGCCGTGGCCGTCGCGGCGGCGGCCGACCCGTGGCTCGCGGAGCATCCGCCGCAGGTGCGCGCGGCGGGTTTCCGGGCCGAGGGGTACCGGCTCGACGGGGCGCACCCGCTGGCGGCCGCGGTGGCCAGCGCGCACGAAGCGGCGCACGGGGAGCCGCCCCGCCAGTTCGTGCTGGGCAGCACCACGGACGCGCGGATCTACATCAACCAGTTCGGGGTGCCCGCGCTGGCTTACGGGCCGCGGACCCGGAACATCCACGCCACCGACGAGGCGGTCGAGCTGGACAGCATCGTGGCCGGGGCCCGGACGCTGGCCCGGTTCCTGGCCACGTACTACGCCGGGGGCGGGCTGCCCGAGGGGAGCGCGCTATGACCGGCCGGCCCGAGCGGACCCCGCCGGGAGCGGGGCAGACACCGGCGGAGTCCGGGGCGACGCCGCCAGAGGCGGGGCGGACGGCGCCGGGGGCCCGGCCGGCGCCGAAGGGGGCGGAGCGGGACACGCCTCCTTCGCGGGGAGTGCTCAGCCCGATGATGGTCCGCACCACCGGCGAGCGGATCGCCGAGCGGTTCGTGACCGCGATCGCGCTCGGCCAGTTCGTACCCGGGCAGCGGCTGCCCACCGAGCGTGAGCTCGCCGCGATGCTCAGCGTCAGCCGGGCCACCCTCCGCGAGGCGATCGCCCGGCTCGCCGAGGCCGGGTACGTGACGGTCCGCCGGGGCCGGTCGGGCGGCACGTTCGTGACGACCGGCTGGGGGCCGGAGTCCGCCGAGATGATCCGCCGCACGCTCAGCAACGAGTGGCAGGAACTGGAGTCGCTGCTGGACTTCCGGCAGGTCATCGAGCAGCAGATCGCCCGCACCGCGGCGCAGCGGCGGACCGACACCGACGTCAAGGCCATCCGCGGCGCACTGCTCGACTACGAGCGGGCCGGGGAGGACCGCGACTCGTCCCGGATGGCCGACCTCGCGGTGCACCGGGCCATCGCGGACGCCACCCACAACCCCCACCTCACCAACCTCAGCCTAAGCATCAGGCACGACATCAGCTTCGGGTTCGAAGCCGAGCCCTACAGCCCCGAGGTCCGCGGCCGGGCGCTGCACCAGCATCCGGTGCTGGCCCAGGCCGTCATCGACGGGAATCCAGACCAGGCGGCCGCGCTGGCCGCCGAGCACTTCTCGCTGACCGAGTCGATGCTGCGCGAACTGCACGCGCGGGTCATGTTGCGGGCCGGGACCACATCACAGGAACCACAGGAGTAGCCCATGCCATTTGCGGCCGTGAACGGGATCAACGTGCACTACCGGCTGGCCGGGGACGGGCCCGAGACCATCGTGCTGGTCAACGGGCTCGCCGACGACCTGGAGACCTGGGCCTACCAGGAAGCGGCGCTGGTCGCCGCCGGGTACCGGCTGCTGATGTTCGACAACCGGGGGATCGGCCAGACCAGCAAGCCCGCCGGGCCGTACTCGTCCCGGCTGCTGGCCGACGACGCCAAGGCCCTGGTCGACCACCTCGGCATCACCGGGTTCCACCTGCTCGGGGTGTCCATGGGCGGCATGATCGTCCAGGAGTACGTGCTGGCCTACCCCGAAGACCTCCGGTCGGTGACCATGGCCTGCACATACGCGGCGCCCGGGCCGTTCTGCTCGCGGATGTTCGCCATGTGGGCGGACGCGGCCCCCGTGCTCGGCATCCCGTTCGTGATGCGCGATGTCACGCTGTGGGCGTTCACCACCGAGTTCTTCAGCACCCGGCCGGGCGAGCTGGCCGAGTTCGAGACCGCGATGCGGTACATGGACCAGCCGGTCCCGGCCTACCTGGCCCAGCTGGCCGTGATCCAGCAGCACGACACCACCACGCGGCTGGCCGGGATCACCACGCCGACCCTGGTCCTGGCCGGCGAGCAGGACATCCTCATCCCGGTGCCGCTGTCCCGCGAACTGCACCATGCGATCCCCGGCGCGGAGTGGCAGACCGTCCAGGGCGGTCACGCCTGCCTGTGGGAGCACCCGGCCAGCTTCAACGACGCCGTCGTCGACTTCGTCCGCCGCCACGGAAAGGGTGACTAA
>Ga0182024_10012312_pt1 | contig 16947 bp, 11 predicted proteins | sample P32metaG_FD_120480 | JGI IMG/M metagenome (GOLD analysis project Ga0182024, IMG submission 120480) | Permafrost microbial communities from Stordalen Mire, Sweden - P3-2 metaG (Illumina Assembly) | ecosystem: Environmental > Terrestrial > Soil > Wetlands > Permafrost | place: Sweden: Stordalen...
ACGGCTGACGGGGGCGTTGCCATTCCCGGGCACGGGAGCCTCCTGGTGCCGCCGCGGCCTGACCGCCAGCATTACCCTGGCCCGCGGGCGTTGCGCCCTGGCCGCGGCAGAGCTCAGCCGGTCTGCGGGATCGGGAAGGTCACGAGACCGGACGGCGTTGACGCTGGCGCGGGCAGGCGCCAGCGCACGCTGGTCCGGCCCGCCCAGGGGCGGCCACTGCCGCCCCGATGATCTTGCAGATGCGGAAAGGCTGACTGTCCATGGCTGATGTCCTGCCGGACACCTCAAAGATGATCCTGAACGACCCCTTTGCCGAGCTGTCCGGATCACTGGCCGGGACGTCCCGGCTGCAACTGGAAATCGTCGAATCGGGCCCGCTCACCCCGCATATGCAGCGGCTGCGGCTGACCGCGCCGCAGCTTGCCGGGTTTGGCTATGCCCCTGGTCAGGACGTGATGCTGCTCGTCGATGTCGAGGGCAACCGCCCGGTGCGCCGGCGGTACACGATCCGCGCGCTGGATACGGTCAGCCGGACGCTGACGCTCGACGTCGTCCTGCACGGGGACGGGCCGGGCGAGCGCTGGGTGCGGGCCGCGCGGCCGGGTGACAAGATCGAGGGGATCGGGCCGCGGGGGAAGATCACGACGGCGGAAGGCGCGGACTGGCACATTTTCGTCGGGGACGAGTCGGCACTGCCGGCGATCTTCCGGATGGCCGAGTCGCTGCCCGGCGGCACCCCGGTACGGGTGCTGCTCGAGATTCCCGGACCCGAGGATGAGCAAGATCTGAACGCCGAGGCCAGCACGCACGTCACCTGGCTGCACCGCGGCGCCGGCCGCGCTGGCGAGCCGGACGCGCTGGCCGCGGCCGTCGGCGAGATGCCGTTCCCGGCCGGCCGCGGCCATGCCTACCTGCTGGGCGAGGCACGAGTCGTGGCACGGCTCCGCGAGGCGCTGGCAGCGCGAGGGCTCGAATCCGGCCAGGTCTCCCCGAAGGCCTACTGGGGCCGCGGCCGGGCGAACGCCAGTCACGGCGAGCCGGCCAGGGACGCCTGATCTTCGCAGCAGCCGCCACCCGCTGATGTCCTGAGCAGCCGGCTGCGCCGCTGATCTTCTGGCCCGCCACCCGCTGATGCCCTGGCAGCCAGCCGCGCCGCTGATCTCCCGAGCAGCCGCCACCCGCTGATGTCTGAGCAGCCGGCCACGCTCAGCCGAGCCCGGCCGGCCAGTCCACTCCCGTGGCCGCGCGGATCTCCGCCGGGCGTGGCAGCGATATCTGAGCGCCCTGTCTCGTAGTGGCCGTGGCTCCGGCGGCACATGCGGCCCGCAGCGCCACGGCCGGGGGCACGCCCGCCGCCAGCGTCACGCCGAGCGCGGCCACGAAGGCATCACCGGCCCCGACGCTGTCGATACTGCGGACCCGGAATCCGGGCACCGATTCGGCCCCTGCGGCGCCAGCCAGCACGGCTCCCTGCGACCCCGCCGTCACCACCGCATGGCGTGCGCCCCTGGCGGCCAGCCCGGCCGCCGCGCTGGCCGCTTCCCGCAGCCCGGCCACCGTCCGACCCAGGATCGCGGAAGCCTCTGACTCATTGACCACCAGCCAGTCAACTCCTGCCGCCAGTAGCGATGCCGCCTGCCGCGGTACCGGGGCGAGGTTGAGCAGGCACACCGCTGCCTGATCGCCGGCGCTGCCGAGGACAGCGGCGAGGAGCTTCGCCGGGATCTCGGCGGAGAGCACGAGAATGTCGGCGAGAGCGGAGAGCGCCGCGGCGGCCTCTTGCTCGCCGGCCTGGGCGTTCGCGCCGGGTGCGACCGTGATCATGTTCTCGCCAGCGGCATCGACGGTGATCAGTGCCAGCCCGGTCGCGCAGCCGGGCACGGCGCGCACCGCCCCGCGATCGATATTCTCCGCGCTCAGCGCGGTCGTGATCTGGTCCCCGAACTCATCGGTGCCCACGCAGCCGACCATCCGCACCGCGCCGCCCAGCCGGGCCGCCGCGACCGCCTGGTTCGCGCCCTTCCCGCCAGGTGCGATAACCGCCTCGGCACCCAGGATCGTCTCGCCCGGCCCGGGCAGCCGGCTGACCGAGACCGAGATATCCATATTCAGGCTGCCGAGGACGGTCAGCCTGGATCCTCTTCGCATCAGTCCCCTCCTGGCCAGCCGGCGGCAAGTGAACGTGGACGAATGTTGTCCATTCCGGGTTCATTGTTCGCCGGCCGGGCGGCGGCACGCGGCCGGGGTCCCGGCCACGCCAGCGCGAGCCGCACCAGGGGGCCAGGGCGGCGCCCCTCGCTGGCCCGCGGGCCGGCCCGGAACGCATCCGGCCGGCCGGGCACCGCGCGCCAGCCAGCGCGAACCCCGGCCCGGGGGGGCTAGCCCGGCGGGCACGGCGCCCACTACAATCACGTCGGCGCAGGTGGCAGCCGCGCATTCTGCTCGCCCGTCGATGCTCGACCTAGCCGCACGAAAGGTGCGCGTGGGCAGCGACGCGGAATACTCAGCAGGTTGCCGCCGGCGGCCAGACTGCGGACCCGGGGGATACGCAAAGCCAATTGCCTGTTCTTTCTCAATATGAGCCAAGCTGATCCATAATTGGACGAACCGCTAGCGATCGCCGCCGGAGGGGAGTGCTGCCCGTGACATCCGGGATTACCACCGAGATCTCCGCGCTCCTGTCGAACACCTCGGCCCGGACGCTGCTGCTGGGGATCGACAAGACCGGACGTATCATCCAGCACGATCGCAACGCGGCCGATATCCTCGCATATCCGCGCGACGCCCTTCTCAGCGTCGAGTTCGGCAACCTGATCGTCGGCCCCTCCGGATATGAAGCGGCGATCGAGAGCCTGCTCAGCGCCGCCCTGGCTGATCGTGAAGGCACCGCTGTCCTGACGCTGCGGACGGGCAAGGGCGAGCTTGTCGACTCGGTTGTCACCATGCAGCCCATGCGATCGACTGATCCCACGCTCGCCGCCCTGGCGGTCGTGCGCATCCCGTCGGCCTCGGAGGGCCGTTTCCTCGATCCAGCGGCGATGCGGCGTGAGCTCCTCGACGGCGCCTTCAAGCGAATCGGCGGGGCACTCGATATCGACCAGCTGGCACGTGAGTTCGTCAATATCGTGGTCCCGCACTTCTCCAACTCGTCGGGCCTGCTGCTGCTGGAGAGCATGGTGGGCGGCGACGAGCTTCCGGTGACCGCCCCGGACGGGTCGCACCTGCTGCGGCGGCTCGCTGTCGCCTACGATGACGGCGATCCGGCCTGGGACGCGGCGTTCCCCACCGGCGAGATCCTCCGCTATCCGCCGGACACCCCCTATACGCGGTGCATGGACTCTGGCGCCCCGGTGCTCGAGGCCACCCTCGGCGATGACCTCGCCACCCAGATCGCCGCATCCTGGATGCGCAGGCCGGTAGCCCGGCTGCTCCTGGGCACCTCGATGCTGCTGCTGCCGCTGGTGGCCAGGGACCTGACGCTCGGTTTCTTCGTCTGCACCCGCACCGAGGGTTACCGCCGGTTCGATGCCTACGACACCGAGATCGGGATGGAGTTCGCCTCCCGTTCGGCGATCTTCATCGACAACGCCCGCCGGTACAGCAGGGAACGCGCGACCGCGCTCACCCTGCAGCGCAGCCTGCTGCCGACCGGGCTGTCCGCGCCGTCGTCCGTCGAGGTACGCCACCGCTACCTGCCGGGCAGCAAGATGATCGAGGTAGGCGGCGACTGGTACGAGTCAATCGCCCTGCCGGGCGGCCGGGTGGCGCTGGTGATCGGCGACGTGGCCGGGCACGGCGTGCACGCCGCCGTCACGATGGGCCGGCTGCGGACCGCGATCCACACCCTCGCCATGCTCGAGCTGCCGCCCGCGCAGACCCTGCAGCAACTCGACGAGCTGATGCGGGAACTCGGAGTTCGCGAACCGCATTTCGCTACCTGCGTCTACGCGGTCTTCGACGCCGTCTCCGGGATCCTAGAGGTGGCGTCCGCCGGCCATCTTCCCCCGCTGCTCGTCCGGCCGGACGACACTATCGAGTTCCTCGACGTCTCGCCCTCGCCGCCGCTCGGCGTCGGCACGGGACCGATCCTGAGCAGATCCATCCAGATCGAGGATGGCAGCCTGCTCGTGCTCTACACCGACGGGCTGGTAGAGAACAGGACCCGCGACATCGACGAGGGCCTGCGGCTGCTTGGCGAGGTCTTCGGCGCCGGCGCGGCCGCCAGCCCGCTCGAAGATCTCTGCCGGGCGTCGCTGGCCAGCGTCTATGGCGATGACCAGCGCGACGATATCGCGCTGCTCATCGCCCGGCTGAACCGGCTCTCACCGGACCGGCATGTCAGCTGGACGCTGTCACCCGAACTGACGTCAGCGCGACGGGCACGCGGCCTTATCCGGCGCCCGCTGACCCGCTGGAACGTGGCCGAGCTCATCCCCGTCACTGAATTGCTCGTCTCCGAGATGGTCACCAACGCGGTCCGGTATGCGCAGGGCCCGATCGAGTTGCGCCTGGTGCTGGAGGGCGGGCTGGTGTGCGAGGTGCTGGACAACTCGGCGGCGCTGCCCAGGCTCCGGTATCCCGGCAACGAGGATGAGCGCGGCCGGGGCCTCCAGGTGGTCAGCCAGATGGCGCAGCGCTGGGGTGCGCGGCGGACCGCGGCCGGCAAGATCGTCTGGTCCGAGCAGGCACTCCCCCGCCGCTGAGGCCTGGCGGCCGCCGTGCCGAGTCTCCGGCGCCGGGGACCGTCCGCCGGGGCACATCCGCCGGGCACATCCGCCGTGCCCGGGCCGTGCGGCCCGGCCGCTAAATTCCCGAGCCTTGCCAGCCGTTACTGGCCGGTGATCCGCTGCCAGTTGGTCACCGACGGATGCTGGCGGCCGGCCGGGCCGCCGCCGAAGGCACGCAGGATGTTGCCAGTGATCCGCCGGATAATCGCCGATGCGCAGTGCCTTCCCCCGTCCCCGGCCTGCCCTCCGGCCTGCCTCCCTGGCCGATCCCCGGTGCCGCATCCGCTGCGGTCGCTGCCGAGCGCGGGAATCCAGTTGGTCGTCCCGGTGTCCAGCACTCCCGCGCCGCTCCGGGCGGCGGTGTAGTACGTCATGTCCGAGTAGAACGCCCCGATATCCGTCTGTCCCATGTTCGCCGGGATCGGCGAGTGCGACAGGACCTGGACGTCAGCGGGATGGATCATTGCCGCGTAGAAGTGGTCGACGTCCGAGGCGATAACCCCGGGCACCGTCGACCCGTTGCGCAGGCCGGTGCCGCGGTACACCCAGGACGAGGCATCGGACACCACCAGGCCGGCCCTTCTGCCGGGCTCAAGGAAGCCCGCGTACATCTCGCCGACGAAGTCGCTCTCCGGCCAGTCCGTCGGAGGCGACCCCCAGGTGTTCCCGGTGACGTCAAGCGGGCTGGCCTTCCCGTCGAGCGGGTCCTCCTGCGCGTTCCGGTAATCCACCTCCTCGCGGCCGGGCCCGAGCCGCGAGCTCCGTAGCCGGACATGCCGCAGGATCGGGCTGGCCCCGAAGAAGACGATGTTCATGCCCCGGTCGTGGGCGGTCACGGCCGCGCGCCGCTCGGCCAGCGACCAGCATTCGTCGTGACCGAGGGCAAGCAGGACCCGGTGGCGCAGCAGGTAGCGCGGATGCTGGGCGATGGCCTGGTCCGTCGCGTAGGTCACGTCCAGGCCACGGGACTCGGCGAACCGGACCAGCGGGTACTCCAGCGTCAGGAAGTTCCCCGACCCGTCCTCGGATCCGTAGGGGCGATCGAAGGACACCACCCGCGCCCGGGAGCACAGCGGATACTCGTTCGCCGGGCAGTTACCCGCGCCCTGGTAGTAGTCGAAGCCCCCATAGGGATTCCACGCCTGCCAGGTGAGGACATCGTTCTGCACCACGTACGTGGCGGTACTGGACGGATCCCAGACCGTAAGGGGCACGTAGCTTTGCTGCCCGCCGCCGCCGGTCAGCTTGATCAGGTAGTCGCCCTGCACGAATGCCGCGGACACCGTGAAGGTGACCGATGGCGTCCAGTTGTCGCACGACACCATGTTTATCCCGGCCGTCACCGGGCAGGCCGGCTGCACCTTTCCGGCTGTTTTAGCCGACTGCCATATCAGCCGGGCTCCTTTCCCCTGGTAATAGCCCATCCGGAATGCTTCGGCGCGGAACGTCGCGGCGGCGGTCGTGACGTAAAGCGTCACCTGCTGACCGGCCCGGGCATAGGTCCGGCTGGCATATCCGGCGATGCTGCCCTTCGGGTGGCGGATCTTCCACGCGGTGGTCCCTGGCCGGTTATTCTCCGCGGTGACCCAGCGTGCCTCGATGCCGTCCGGCCCCGGGCGGGTCGCGGCCAGCGCCGGCCGGCCGGCCGGCGTAGCAGCAGGCGTGCCGCCGCGCGCCTGCGGTCCGGTACTGGCCCGCGTTGCGGTGCCCGGGCGCGGAGACGGGCGTTCGCCCGGCGGGACGACCCGCAGGTGCGGGCCGCCAGCGGCCGACGACGTCACATCACGCAGGCTGTGCTTGGCCAGGACGACGCCGGCAGCCACGGCGACGATGAGCAATACGATCCCGGTCAGGCCCGCCAGGGCCGCCCGGACACCGGGCCGCCCAGGTTTGCGGGCATCGTGCCGGATCCCCTTGTAAATGACTGATCCTCCTGCCTGCCGCTGCCCGCGGTAATAAGGCCTGCATAGCACTAGCGCGGCGGAAGAGGGCAGCAAGGGAACGGATCTTGCGGTACGTGACCAGTACTTCTGTGATCAGTGCGTACGTGATGTTCGTGGCGCGATTCTAACGCCGCAAGGTAAATCCAACAACATAGGATCCAGTACCTTATCCGGGCTGCGCGCAGAGATAATTAATGGCCGGCTTGCGGATAGATGCGGTTAATGGCTGACATGTGCATAAAGGTGATTCATGACAGACCTGAACATGAGCTGACTATGGACCCGGTAAGCTCATTTTGACCTCTTCGGCTGAACCGGGCGGCGGCGCATGCATCCGTGGACGTGGCTGGCCAGGACCGCGGCCGGAGCAGTGGCGACGGCCCTGTTCGTCAGCTCCGTCACCGCCTGCGCGGCCGCGCCGCCGCGGCTGCTGCTCAGCGGGATCACCGCGCAGCGCTCGGCACCCGACGGCATCGCGGCCTTGCCCGCCGGCCCGGCGGAACCGGCCGGCTTTGTCTTCCCTTCGCTCGCCGCATCGCCGCACAGCCCGGAACTGAGCTGGCTCAAGGCCGGCTCGGTGCCGGGCGGCACCGTCGTGCAGCGCCAGGTGGCGCAGGACGCGCTACTGGACCTGCGGCTGCTCACCCGCCCGGACGGCGCGGTGGCGGCCGCCTGGTTCGGGAACTGGAAGTTCGCCTGGCCGCGGGATTCGAGCTGGGTGGCCGCCGCGTTCGCTGTCACCGGCCATTTCGCCGACTCACTGCGGATCCTGCGTTTCCTCGCCCGGGTACAGGACCCGTCCGGCACCTGGGCAGCTAAGTACACGCTGTCGGGAACGCCGGCGTCGACCGGGCCGGGAGTCGAGCTCGATGCCGACGGCTGGTTCCCGTGGGCGGTCTGGATCTGGTACTCCGAGCACGGCGGCGGGGCCGCGCCGCGGCGGGAGCTGGCCGGCCTGTGGCCCGCAGTCCGCCGCGCGGCGGACGCGGCCGCCGCATCGCTGTCGCCAGCCGGGCTGCCACCGCCATCACCGGACTACTGGGAAGACCGGGTGAGCCAGCCGACGATCGGCACGGCCGCCCCGTTGCTCGCCGGGCTGCGTGCCGCGGGCCGGCTGGCGGCCGGCCTCGGCGACGTCAGCGACGCGCGCCGCTGGGCATCATCGGGTGCGCGGCTGGACCGGGGGATCCAGGCTGCGTTTAGCCCGGACTTCAACCGCTTTCCTGACACGACCGGCGGTCCGGGCAGCTGGCTCGCCCTCTTCGGTACCGGCCCCGGCCCCGCGCGTGACGGGCTCGCGGCTGACTCGGTGCTGAACGGCCCCGATGCGGCGGTCACCTTTCTCGGCCCGCCGTTCGCGCCGCCAAGCGCGGCGGTGAACGACGCGGTCACGCGCGCCGCCCGCGTCCTCATGCTGCCCGACGGCGGCATCCTGCCGGGCACCACCTGGCGAGGTGATCGCACCGTCGCGTGGACGCCCGCGACCGCGTTCTTCGCGCTCTACGACGCGGCGGCCGGCCACGCCGCCGCGGCCACGGCCTGGCTGAACTGGCTCGCCGCGCACCGCACCGCGGCCGCCGCGCTACCCGAGCAGGTCAACGGCAGCGGGCAGCCGGTATCCGTCGCCCCGCTCGCCTGGACCTGCGCCATCGTGCTGCTGGCGATGACGGCGCTGCGGCATCCGCTGCCCATCCCCTGAGCCGGCCGCGTGGTGGCTATCGCCGGGTGCCCGCGGCCGCGGGATGCATCAGGTAATGACCGGGCGGATGTCTTGCTTGATGGACAGCTTGCCGTCTTTCATCACCCCGAGCCGCTGCGCCCGGCGCGCGATCGAGCTGTCATGAGTGATCAGGACCATGGTCAGCCCCAGTTCGCGCCACAGCTTCTCCAGCAGGTTGATGATCTCGTCCCTGGTGCCCTCGTCGAGGTTGCCCGTCGGCTCGTCGGCGAGCAGCACCTTGGGCTTCTTCACCAGGGCGCGCGCGATCGCGACGCGCTGCTGCTGGCCGCCGGACAGCTCTGAGGGCAGGTGCCGCAGGCGGTCGCCGAGCCCGAGGTCCGTCAGCGCCTCGGCGGCGCGGGCCCGCCGCTGCGCCGCGGGCAGGCCGGCCGGCACCAGCGCGGCCTCCACGTTCTCCCGTGCGTTGAGCGTGGGCACCAGGTTGAAGGTCTGGAAGATGAACCCGATCGACGTGGCGCGCACCCTGGTGACCTGGCTCTCGCGCATCGTGGCCAGATCCTGGCCGTCGAAGTCCACGGTGCCGGCCGTCGGCCGGTCCAGCCCGCCGAGTATCTGCAGCAGCGTGGTCTTGCCGTGGCCGGTCGGGCCCTGGATGGCGAGCCACTCGCCGTCCTCTATCACCAGGTCGATCCCGCGCAGCGCGGCCACCGTGCCGCGGTCCTTCCGGTAGTTCTTCGTCACGCCAGTGAGCTTGTACATGTGCTTCCCCTCTTGGAGGTCCGCGGTGTCCGCCGGCACGTCCGGTCGCTGCCCGTCATTCGACCCTGGCCAGCGCGGCCGCCGGGCGGAGCCTGGCTGCCCGCCAGCCGCCGAACGTCCCGGCGATGAGGCCGCCGGCGATCGCCAGCGCCACGGCCAGCGCGATGATTCCCAGCGTCACCGGGGCGGTCAGGTGCACGGCCACGGTGTGGCTGGCATCGGCGGCGAACCGCCGGAAGCCACCAGGACCGCCGCCTGCGGCCCCCCCGCCACCGAAACCGCCGCCGCCACCGCCAAACGCGCGCGCGCCGCCCGGTGTCGCGTTGCCTGTCGTCTGGCCGATCGAAGCCGACAGCGGCGGGGACAGCCGGGATACCAGCGTCGCGCCGAGGAACCCGAGCCCGACGCCGACGATGCCGCCGACCACGCCGATCACGACCGACTCGCCCATCACCTGGCTGATCACCCGCCGGCTCCGCCAGCCGAGAGCCTTGAGCGTGCCGAACTCCCGGACCCGGCGGGCCACCGCCGACATCGTCAGGAGGCTGGCCAGCAGGAACGCGGCGGCGAGCACGGCGATGGCGAGCCAGCGGCCGAGGTTGTTCGCCAGGCTGGATGTGCTGGCCAGCGAGCCGGTCACCTCACTGGCCAGATCGCTGGAGTTGGTCACGGTGGCCTTGGGCATGAGCGCGGAGATCTCCTTGGATACGGTCGTGATGTCCGAAGCGCTGCCTGCCGCCACGTAGACCGTATTCACCTTGTTCTTCATGCTGGCCAGTGCCTGCGCTCGCGCCAGCGGGATGTACGCGTCCGCGGCGCTGGCGCCGGCCGGCTCGCTGACGATCCCGACGACCTTGAAGCTCTTCTTCGCGATCGTGATCGAGGAGCCGACCTTGAGCTTGTCCTGCTTCGCGTAGTCGGAATCCACGACGGCGACATTGGAGCTCGCGTCAGCCGCGGTGAAGGTCCGGCCGGCCGCGACCTTGCCCGAGCTGAGCGGGCCAAGCTCGCCCTGGGACAGGTCAACGCCGGAGACGCTGAACGTCTTGGGGGTGAAGGCGCCGCGGAAGCTGCCACCGCCGCCACCGCCGCCACCGCCGCCACCGCCGAAGCCACCGCCGCCGCCGGTGTTGATCGCCGGGATTTTCCCGGTGATCCTGGTGTCGGTGAGGGTCAGCCCGCCAGCCGCTCCCGCGACGTTGTGCAGCCGGGAGATGGCGGTCACCGACGAGGAACTCAGTGTCCCGAGCCCGAAGTTGCTCAGCGTGTCGATGTCAATCTTGGTGCCCGCCGCGGGCCGGGTCCTCGTGCCGGTCGCTCCCCCGAACCCGAACGAGCGGGGGCCTCCTGCCTGCGCGGCCGGGGCCTGCGTGACGGTCACGTCCGTGCCTACTCCGTACAGCGAGTGCAGCACGGTTCCTTGCGCGTTCCGCACGCCAGCCGACAGCGCCGTTACCGTGATGACCAGCCCGATTCCGACGGCAAGGCCGAATGCGATCAAGATGGCCTGGCGCATCCGGCGGCGCAATTCGCGCCGCAGGTAGGTGAAAAACACATGAGCTCCTCAGGGTCGCGGGCGCCGCGGCACGGACCGGGCGACAAGGACGCGGCGGCCCTCGCGCCAGGCGCGCGGGCAGGCACCTGGGAAGATCCTGGCGACTGATTCTGAACGGACCCTGAAAGGGCTCTGCAAAGTTACCGGGATCGGTACCGGGCTGAGCCGGTCCCGGCGGGCGGCGTCCGGCCGGCCACGGCGACTGGCGTCCGGCCGACATCGGAAATCGGCCGGTAGACCTTCACCCCGTCAGCCTTGTAGTCGAACCGGAATCCGGTTTCGTGCAGATAGCGGATGCTGGGCAGTATCCGGCCAACCCATCTCCACACCAGCACCCAGCCGATGCCGAGGCGGCGTGCGTCCAGCCGGGCCGCCGTCAGCTGCGCCGGAGTGCTCTGGTGCCCCTCCCCGGTGGCGGCCAGCTGCGCGAGGAAGGCCTGCTTCTTTATCGCCGCCACGGTCGGAGCCGGTACCCGGGACAGGAAGCCAACCGCGCGCGGATGGCCGTCGGCGGTCGCCAGCACCTGCGCCTCCGGATCAAACTGGTTCCCGTAGGCATCAGTTCCGCCCCGCAGGCCGTACGGGACATCAACGACGAGCGACCCGGAGTGGTCCGCGGCAATCGGGCGGTCAACGGCGGGCAGCGCGGTCGGCATGGACCCGACGCCGGGGTTGCCCGACCAGCCCGCCTCAAGAACGCCGAGCGCCAGGACCACGACAATGACGGGGGCCGCGTGATAGCGCAGCCAGTCCACCGCTGCGCCGGCCAGCAAGGCAGCGGGCACCAGGCCGAGCATCAGGATCCGGGCCGGCTCCCGGAAGCCGGATAGCACGGGGATGTGAACGAACCAGGTGTAGGGCATGACGGCTGACACCCGCAGGCCGTTCATCGTCACGGCGGCGGGGGCGAAGATGTGGTTGCCGATCCGCAGCACCGGGCCAAGCGCCAGCACGGCGCAGCCGAGCCACAGCAGCGCCAGCAGCCACGCACGGCGCCGCCGCCAGGCTGCGAGCAGGCCGAGCAGGACAAGCACGGTCAGCACCAGGCCGTAGGTGGGGACCCCGTCGCCGGTCCGGCCGTGGAAGATGAGCGGCGAGGAAGCCGGCAGCCCGAAGGCGGTCACCCGCGGGGAGAACTCGAACATCCGGGGAAAAATGACGCTGTTCCCGAGGTACGAGGAGGTAAGGGCACGTGCCGGGGAGGATGCTCCGCCGGATCTCGCCAGCTGGATGACGGCAATGATCTGCGGGCTGGCGGCCAGCACGGTGACGCCCGCGGCCAGCGCAGCCGACCGCAGCTTCGCCACCGCCGGGCGGCGCAGCAGCCATGGCAGCAGGGCCACGCAGGCCAGGATCACCACCAACACGGCCATCTCCTGGTCGGTCAGCAGCCCCCCGGCGACGACCAGGCCGAGCACCACTGCCCGCCGCCAGCCGGGCCGGCGCGTCAGCCGCACCGCGGCCTCCAGCACCAGCGGCAGGAACAGCACTCCGGCCGCCAGGTTCAGGTGATACCAGGAGCGCCAGGTCAGCATCGAGGACAGGCCGAAGAACGCGCCCGCCGCGATCGCGCCTGCCTGCGAGGGCAGCCACAGCCTGCCCACCCGGTACATCGCGTAGCACATCAGGCCGGGCATGCCGATGGCCAGCAGGTTGTAGGAGGCACTCGGGCCGAAGGCGACGGTGACCGGCATCATCAGCACGCCCGGCAGGGGCATCAGGGCATGCAGGCCGAGCTGCGCCCCCGCCGGAGCGTCAATGTAGCGGGTGAACCACGGATTACCGAAGTGCTCGACCTGGCGCGCGATCCACCAGAATCCCCACACGTAACTGCCCGCGTCGCGGGTGGCTGGCAGGCGGCCCGCCAGGTAAGTGGCCCGCGGCCAGCTCACCGCGATACCAGCGGCGATGAAGCCGGTCAGGACGGCCAGGTGGACGGTGACCGGGTGCCTGGCCAGGGCGCGGGATCTGGCCAGCATGCCCGGACCCTGGTCAGCCCGGCCGGTGCCTGCTGGCTCCGTGCTGGCTGGCCCGGTGTCAGCTAGCCCGGTGCCAGCCTGCTGCGGGCCAGCCAGGCTCACAGCCGCCCCTCGCGGACGGCCCGCTCGATCCACGGAATGACCTCGTCGAGCATCTCGCCGAGCGTCGTAGTGGCCTCGTAGCCGAGCACCTGCCTGGCTTTCTCGACGTCAGGGACTCGTCTTTGCACATCGTGCTCGTAGGGTTTCTCGGTCACGTAGCGGAACGGGACGTCCGGGCCCTTGATCTTGCGCCAGATAAGCCCGGCGAGCTCGAGCACGCTCGTGGACGCGGCGGTGGACAAGTTGAAATCGTCATTGACCGTGCCCGGGTGCTGCAGCGTGGCGACGATCCCGCGAGCCAGGTCACCGCCATAAGTGTAATGGCGGATCTGCTCGCCATCGCCGAGGATGCGCAGCGGGTCCTGGCCCTTAAGCACCTTCTGGACAAGATCGGGAACGACATGCGACATGGCCAGCCGGACATTTCCGGAGAGCACCTCGGTCTGGCCGAGAGCCCTTCCCTCGCCAACCCCGACGCAGTTGAAGGGCCGCACGATCGTGTAGGGCAATTGATACTGGTCCCATGCGGCGCGGGCGAAGTATTCCACCGCGAGCTTCTGGAAGCCATACGACGAAAGGGGCGGCGGGATCTGCCGTTCGTCCCCTTCCCTGGACGGCCAGTGGTCAGTGCTCTCGTACACCATCGAAGAGCTGACGTAGGTCAGCTTCTGCAGCGGGCCGGCTTTGTGTGCCCGCAGCGCAGCGTCGCAACTCGAGGCGATGATCCGCTCGTTGGTGGCGAGAAGATCGTAGGCATAGGCGTGGAAGTAGGAAATCCCGCCGATCATCGCCGCCCCCGCGATGAAATGATCGCAGTCTTCCAGCAACTCGGTCAGCAGGTCAGTGTCGCGTGCGTCACCCTCGACGAAATAATGATTCGGGTGGTCGTCGAAGCTGTGTTTCACCGGCCCGTACTTGGAGAAGTTGTCGACGCCGACCACGGTGTGGCCCCGATCGAGCAACTCCTGCACTACGTAGCCGCCGATGAAGCCGGCCGAGCCGGTGACAAGAACCTTCGTCACGAACACTCCTTCGTATCAGTACCCGCGGGGCGGGCAGGTCAGCTCAGTACCCGCGGGGCGGGCAGGTCAGCGCACTGACGCGGGAGCCCGCGTATCGTCATCGCGGTGCGCGGCCTGCTTCTCCCGGCGCGCGGTCAGCTTTTCCAGGGTCAGCCTGCGGCCGAAGGCGAACCGGTACCAATGCAGGTAGCCGGGCAGCCACCGCACCAGCTCGAAGCGGGATTCCCCGATCGAGCGGTCCAGCCAGATAGTAGGGATCTCGGCGACCGGAAGTCCCAGCCTGGTTGCCTTCACGGTGAGCTCAAGGCCGATCTCGAACCCGGCACGCGAGTCGATTCCGACCTGCCGGACGAATGCGGTCGAGTACGCCTTGAAGCTGTTGGTGGCATCCCGGGTGCCGACCCGGGCGAACAGCCGTAGCGACACCCCCGCCCACCTCGACAGCCTGCGCTTGAGCCGCGGGCCGCCGACCTGCTGGCCGCCTGGCATGTACCGCGACGCCGCGGCGACCGCAACCCCCCGTTCCACTAGCCGGGCCAGGTCGTCGATCTGCCGCGGGTCGTCACTGCCGTCGGCCATGGTCACCACGGTCACCGGCGAGCGCGCCTCGTCGAAGCCGGCCCGGATCGCGTTCGCCGGGCCGGGGCCGTAGGCATTGAGCACACCACGCACGCGCGGATCCGACCTGGTGACCTGCTCAATGTGGGGCACCGTGGTGTCGTCCGGCCGGTCGTAGACAACGAGCACCTCACACGGCGAGGTCACCGCATGCAGGATCCTGCCCAGGCAAGGGAGAACGGCCGCGCCCTCGTTATAGACCGGAATCACTACGGTGATCTCGGGACTCATATCCGCATGCCTCTGCCGGTCACGCCCCAGATGTCGGCGACCGGCTTGTCGGTGATCAGGCCGTGATACTCGGGATGGGGTGCCGCGATGATCAGCAGGTCCGCCCGCTCAAGCACCTCCGCCAGCGGGGTGAACCGCTCATCGGCGATATAGGGGTCGGAACACAGCACTTCGCTAGCCTTGAGAATCAGGATCTTGCGGAGCTTATAGGACAAACTCTCCCGCGGGTCGTCGCTCCCCGCCTTGAATCCCATTCCCAGCACTCCGACCGTCAGCGATGCGAGGTCGTAGCTTGCCTCCAGCCTGGAGACGAGGTAGAGGGGGAGGCCCTCGTTGATCAGCATGGCCGCATGACCGAGCACGAACTTGTTCTGGTTGAATGCGGCGAGCTGCATCGTGTCCTTTAGCAGGCACGGGCCGGCCGCGAAACCCGGCCCCGGCATATCGGCGGCCCGCGGATAGTCGTGGCGTATTGCCCAGCGTATCCGCTCGAAATCGAGCCCGTAGTCATTCGCCATCATCCAGAACTGGTTAGCAGTCGCGAACTTGATGTACCGCCAGGTATTAGTGAACAGTTTGGCTAGTTCAGCCTCCTCCGGCTGCAGCCGGATAACCTCATTAGTCAGGATGCGGAAGAATTTCTCCGCCCGGTCGCCCGCTTGATCGGTGCGGGCTCCGACGATTTGCGGCAGATCGAACAATTCCTCCATTGCGTGCCCCTCCGCAATGCGCTCGGGGCAGAAAGCCATGTCCACCTTGATGCCGCGTTTGCTGAGCATCTGCTCGGTCAATGCGGTGACCGTGGGATGAACGGTGCTGCGCAGAATGACGAGCTGGCCGTTGACCAGATGGTCGGCGCAACGGTCCAGCGCGGCCGGTACCGCACCCAGGTCCGGGTTGAGATGCTCGTCAACCGGGGTTCCGACGACAACGACGATGGTATCGGCCGTGCCGACGACGGCCGGATCCGTCGTCGCCACGAGCCTGCCATCACGCACGGCCACGCGCAGTGGCTCGTCGGCTCCTTCCTCGGTGAACGGCATGCGCGCATTGTTGACTATGTCGACCGCCGCCGCGTTGAGGTCATATAGACGCACAGATAGACCGCGCGAGGCCAAGGCCACGCCAAAAGGAAGTCCGACACGACCGCAGCCGCCAATGATCACCACATCGGCCAGGAAGGCGGGGGGGACACGCTGATCCGTAGGCATACTGTTCCTCGTTCGAGCGCAGGCATAGCGACATCGGGCGGATTTCCGAACTGCCGCGGGAAACCACGGCTACGTTCACCTGCCGCCTCGACGGTCCGCAGGCACCAGATATCCTCGATCCCCGCTGACGCCGAAGTGTACCGAGCCACTGCACAACGTAAAAATCCATTACTTTAGCGGGATACGTACATGGGAATCCCTTGACGCGCGACGAATGCGCCGGTGGTGCCATTTTGCACCAGGCAAGGCCCCGGCGGCATGACGCTCCCCGTGCCCCCGGCGGGAAACCACGGCGGCACCTGCCCTAACGCCAGGAGATGCGGTGCCGGTACAGCATCAGCCAGATGTCACTCGTCCGCCACTTGCGGACCAGGCGGAAGCCAGTGCCCTGCAGCAACGGCAGCCGCACCGGCACGGCGTCCTTGCGCACCTCGACAACCCAGACCCGGTGCACACCGGCGAGGCGCTGGCGCACCGCCGGCGCGGGCAGGTAGGTGCCTGCCAGGGTGCCGGAAGGTAGCGGCCCCCGGTCCAGGGCGATGTTGCGCAGGGCGGCCAGCCCGTCCGGATAGGCGGCCGGCATGTTTCGCGCGCCAGTGCTGGCGTACAGCACGGCGTCGCCGGGACGCGCGGCGGCCGCGACGATGGCGTCGGCCATCCGGATGTTGTCCCCGTGCGCGCCGTGCCACCGGACTTCGAGTTGCGCGGGAAGCCCGATAAGCACCACGATGGCCAGCGCGATGGCGCCCGCCACCCGGCCGAACGCGGCCAGCGCCGCGCCGGCCAGCAGAGCCAGCGCCGGCAAGACGAACAGGATGTAGCGCAGCACGTAGACCGGCTGGATCAGCGAGCCGGCCAGCAGCATCGCAGGCGGCAGCAGCAGCCAGGGCAGGCACAGCGCGGGCAGCGCGGCGGGCCAGCCGGCCCTGCGCCCGGCCCGGCCGGCCGCGGCGCTCAGCAGGATGCCGCACGCGATGATCAGCAGGATGACGCCCGCCAGGGCTGGCGGGCCGACCAGGTACGGCATATTGGCCAGCGTGCCGCTCCCCGGCGTCTTCAGCCAGCTGTCCGGGGCGCGCTGCTGCCAGGCCAGCCAGCACAGCGGGCTGACCACCGCGA
>Ga0182024_10012313_pt1 | contig 16946 bp, 13 predicted proteins | sample P32metaG_FD_120480 | JGI IMG/M metagenome (GOLD analysis project Ga0182024, IMG submission 120480) | Permafrost microbial communities from Stordalen Mire, Sweden - P3-2 metaG (Illumina Assembly) | ecosystem: Environmental > Terrestrial > Soil > Wetlands > Permafrost | place: Sweden: Stordalen...
CGTCAACCATCGCCTGAACGCCGACCTGCGCACGTGGCGGGCGTACACCGGCCATGACTACAAAAACGTGTCGACCGAACAGGACCTGTATGGCCACACGACGAAAGACGTGGTCTGCGGCAACACCACGCCCGGACCCCCGAAAGAACGGATCCAGCTGTGCTTGCAGATGACCGGACCCGTTATTCACGGACGGCGCGCCGCGCGCGGCGGCTGGTACCTGCCCCCGAGGGTCGAAGACGCGCCCGCCTTCCGCTACGGCTGCTTCGGCACGGCGACGCCCGCGCAGTTCTGTGGCAAGGCCGCTACGGGCGCCGCTGAAAATCCCGAAGGGGCCTCGCCGGAAGCCGGCCAGTGAGCGCGACGGTCGCATTCCCGGCCGATGCTGGCGGCGCCGCTGTCATGCGCGGGCGCACGCTGGGAGCGTGGTGGCCGCTCGCGGCGCTGACGATCCTCGCGGCCGTGTTGCGCCTCTCGACGCTCGACCTGCAGAGCTTCTGGTACGACGAGGCGTTCACGCCCGTGCACGTGCTGCACCCGAGCCTGTGGGCGACGCTGCGCGCAGTGGTTCACACCGAGAACACGCCGCCGCTCTGGTATGTGATCGCCTGGGCCGACGCGCGCGCGTTCGGGACCGGCGAGATCGCGCTGCGCTGGCCCTCCGCGCTCGCGGGCATCGCGACCGTGCCCGTCGCCTGGGCGATCGGACGCGAGCTGACCGGCCGCCGCGCCGCTGCGATCGCGGCGGCCGCGTTCGTCGCGGTGAACCCGCTGTTCGTGTGGTACTCCCAGGAGGCCCGCGCATACGGGCTGTTCGTGCTGATGAGCGCGCTGGCGATGCTGTGCTTCCTGCGCGCCCAGCGGGAGCCGACGCCGAAGCGGCTGGCGGCGTTCGCCGTGAGCGCCTCGCTGGCGCTGTTGAGCCACTACTTCGCGGCATTCCTGATCGCCCCGATGGTCGTGTGGCTGCTGCGCGGCTTGTGGCGACCCGCCCCCCCACGGGGAGGGGATCGGGTCAGTGCTGGAGGGGACCGGCACGCGTCGCTGCTCGCGTGTGGCGCGGTGGCGCTCGTCGGCCTCGCGCTGCTTCCCCTCGCCTCCGCTCAGGGCGGCCACGGCGCGCAGTGGATCGGCGAATGGGCGCTCACAAGCAGGCTGCAGGCGATCCCGCAGTACTACCTGACGGGCTACATGGGGGCGCCGCTCGGGCACGGCATCGAGCTGCTCGTGGGGTTGCCGATCCTCGCTGGTCTCGCCTACGGCCTGTGGAGCGTGCTCGAGCCAGGCGAGGAGCGGGGCGCGCTGCTCGCGCTGAGCATCGCGGCCTGCGGAGTGCTGCTCCCGATCGTGCTGATCGCCTTCGGCGCCGACTACCTGGCGCCCCGCAATCTCGTTGCGGCGATGATCCCCGTGACCTGCGTGATCGCGGTGCTCGTCACGGCACGGCGCGCCGGGCGCGCCGGCGCGGTGCTCGCCGCGACGATCGCGGTGGCGTTCGGAGCGATCTCGGTTGACGTCGATCTCAGCCCGCGTCTACAGCGCGGCGACTGGCGCGGTCTCGCCAAGGTATTGCGTGGCACGGGAAACGACCGTGTGATCACGACGGTGGAGCTCGGCGCCGCGCCGCTGGAGTACTACCTGCCACCGCTGCACAACCTCGCCCGGGGCGCGTCGGTGACGGTGAGCGAGATCGACGAGACCGGCTACGCCCCCTTGCGGGCCTCCGCGGGCAGCTCGCCGGCACTCGGCTTTCACCTACAAAGCCGCGACGACGTGAACGGCTTGATCGCCTATCGCTTCGTCTCGGAGACGCCGCGTACGGTCTCCGAGGCGACATTGCGCCGGCACGTGATCACGGATGCTCATCCCGAGGTGCTCGTCTCAGATCAGGCGCCGTTGTAGGAGGGGGGCGCCGGCGGGTCTTCGCGGATGCCCGCGATCTGCGCGAGCAGCGCTTCTGGGGTGGTCCCGCCGAGCACGCGCAGCCGGTGCAGGCGGTAGCGGTCTTCGCTGGGGTGCGCCCAGCCCGGGACGACGGTCGTGGATCCGGTGTAGCCGGCCCCCTTCACGGCGGCGATCACGGTCGCGTTGTAATGCCCGGAGGGGTAGCAGAACCAGTTCACCGGCACGTGGTAGCGCTGCTGAATCGTGCTCCGTGCGATGGCCACCTGGTAGTGCAGCTGCTGGGCGTCGAGCGTGATCAGGTCGGCGTGGCTGAAGCCCTGGGTGTCGAGCTCCCAGCCCGCGGCGAGGAGTCCTTTGACCTGTTTCTGGCTGAGCCCGCCCTGGGAGGGCGGCAGCCCGGTCAGCTGGATGTTCTCATCGCCGACCCACCCGAGCTGAGAAAGGACGGGTAGCGCCTGGGTGTATTGCGACTGGTAGCCATTGTCGAAGCTGAGGACGATCGGTTTGCCAGCTCCCAGAGGCACGCCCCGCTGCCAGTACGCCTGCACCTGATCGAGCGTCACGGCGTGCCAGCCGGCGCGCTTCAGCGCCTGCATCTGAGCGGCGAACTCTTCTGGCAGGACGTACAGGCCGGGGAACGGGGCGCCCGGCGGTGGCGCTGCGATCACGTGATACATCAGAATCGGCACCGCCTCTTGATTAAAGTGCCCCGCCCTCCCGCCGGTCGCCGTGGGTGCGCTCCCAGTAGCCCGTGCCTGTCCCTTCTTTGGCGGGGAGAGACCGTGCGCGCCTTCGGTGGAGGCCGTGTGGCTCGCGGCGGTCGGGGATTGGACACCGGTGTTACCCGCTTGGATACCGAAGATATCGCCCAGCAACACGACGCCCACCACCACGACCACCAGGGCGATCAAGCCCCTGGTCTGGCGACGGTGGCGAAGCTCCTGTCGGCGCGCCTCGCGACGGCTGCGCAGCGACTCGGAGGGCTCTATCTCGGGCGCCGGCATCGGCGAAGCATGGCACGGTGATCTTCGCGGAGCTATCTTATTCAGGCTCTTCTCATGTTCGTGAGTGAGGCTTTGGCTATGCGCGTGCTGGTGGTCGAGGACGACATCAAGCTGGGTTCGGTCTTGCTGCGGGGTCTGGCGACCGATGGGATCGCCGCCGACACCGTCGGTGACGGCGCCAGCGCTCTGATTCGGGCCGGCGCGACGGCCTACGACGTGATCGTGCTCGACCTGATGCTGCCGGACGTTGACGGCTTCGAGGTGTGCCGCGGGCTGCGCGCGCGAGAGATCCAGGCGCCGGTATTGATGCTGACGGCGCGCGACTCCGTCGAGGATCGTGTCCACGGCTTGGACAGCGGCGCCGATGACTACCTCGTCAAGCCGTTTTCGTTCGCGGAGCTCCTCGCGCGTGTCCGTGCGCTGAGCCGCCGTGGCCCAATCGAGCGTCCCGTCGTCCTTGAGGTCGGCGATCTGCGGCTGGATTCCTCCAAACATCAGGTGTGGCGAGGACAGCATCCGATCGATCTCTCGCGCAGGGAGTACGCGCTGCTGGAGGCGCTCATGCGCCGGCCGGGTGATGTGCTCTCGCGGTTTGAGCTGCTCGAGCAGGTGTGGAGCTATGAATACGAGAACCGCTCGAACGTTGTGGACGTGTACGTGCGCTACCTGCGCGAGAAGATCGACCGGCCCTTCAAGCGCAACACTCTGCAGACCGTACGTGGAGTTGGATACAGGGTGTGCCCGGACTGAGCCTCACACGACGCCTGCCGATCCGCCTCAAGCTCACACTGCTGTTCTCGGGCGTGATGGCGGTCCTGCTGGCGGCGCTCAGCGCCTTCCTGTATCTGCACTTTCGCTCGGATCTGGACTACAACATCGATCAGTCGCTCAGGGCCCGCGCACAGGAGATCGCGAGCCTCGTGCGCGGAGTCGACATCGAGCGAGACCACAGCGCCTATGACCCACTGCCCGGGCGCGGTGAGAACTTCGTGCAGATCCTCGACCGCCACGGCCGCGTGCTGGCGGCCAGCCCCGGGTTTGACCAGCCCGCGCTGTTGACGGGCGGCGAGATCGCTGGGGCGGCCGAACATTCTCTGCTCGTTCAGCGCCATCAGCAGTCGCGGCTGTTCTCGATGCCGATCAATCGCGGGAGCGCGATCATCGTCGCCGGGGTTTCCCTCGCCGAGCGTGACGCCGCGCTGGACAAGCTCGACGACGCACTGATCAGCGGTGGGCCACTGGCTCTGCTTTTGGCCTCGATCGCGGCCTACGGCTTGGCGGCCGCGGCGCTCCGACCGGTCGAGTCGATGCGCCGGCGGGCGACCACGATCTCCTCCAGCGAGGCTGGGGCTCGTCTCCCACTCCCGCAGAGCATCGATGAGATCCACCGGCTGGGCAGCACCCTGAACGAGATGCTCGATCGCCTGGAGGACGGCTTGGTGCGCGAGCGGGCGTTCGTCGCCAACGCCAGCCACGAGCTGCGGATGCCGCTCACCGTGCTGAAGGCCGAGCTCGAGGTCACGTTGAGAGAAAACGGCGAGGCCAGCCAGCTGCGGCGAGCGCTCGCGTCAGCCGCCGAGGAGACGGATCGCATCATCCGCCTCGCCGAGGATCTGCTCCTGATGGCACGTGCCGAACAGGGCCAGCTGCCGATGCAGCGACATGAGCTCTCAGCCCCTGAGCTGCTGGGCGCCCTGGCCGCCCGATCCACGGCGACCGTTGAGCGCGCTGGGCGAATGCTCGTGGTGGGCGCTGAGTCTGACGGCGTGATGATCTGCGCCGATCTCGACCGTCTGCAGCAAGCGGCTGGGAATCTGATCGACAACGCGCTCCGTTACGGCCGAGGGACGATTACGCTCAGCGCGCGCTCGGCTGGATCCCGCGTCGAGCTGCACGTAACCGATCAAGGTCCAGGGTTCGCAGCTGAGTTCCTGCCCAGTGCGTTCGAGCGATTCAGCCGCGCGGACCCCGCCCGCTCGCGCGGCGGCGCCGGCCTCGGCCTCGCGATCGTCAAGACGATCGCCCAAGCCCACCAAGGAGATGCCTGCGCCGGTAATCTGCCGCAGGGAGGCGCGGACGTCTGGCTCATCCTGCCCCGTGCACCAATCGTCGCCTAGCTGAGCTCTCAGATCCATCTCATGTTTGCGGTTTATTCTAAATGGGTGCCGCTTGCTCCCGGTGGACGACAACGAGCATTCGGCCATGGCTCCGGAAAGGTGCTGATCCTTGCTGCCGGCGTTGGTCGTGGTCACCAAAGCGCCGCGGAGGGTCTGCGCGACGAGCTGCTTCGCATGGCACCCGATGTGCGGGTGACTGTCCACAATGGTCTCGGGGCATCAAGGGGTCCACTGCGGGTCTTCCTCGAGCGCTTCACACGCTGGCAGCTCACGCATTGGCCGTCTGCATATTCGTTCTCGTATGCGGTCGGCATGCGCTGGAAGCTGGGGCGTCAGATCGCGCTGGGAGTGCTCTACGGCGCCAGCCGCTCCCGTCTGGGCTCGCTGATCGACGCCGAGAAGCCCGATGTGGTGGTTTCCACGTATCCCGGGATCACAGCGCCGCTGGGTGTCATGCGCCAACGTGGCCAGCTGCACGTTCCCGTGTGTGCGCTCGTCACCGATCTCGCCAGCCTGCATTTCTGGGCGCACCCCGGCGCCGATCTTCACTTGGCGAGCTATCCCGAGTCTCTCCGAGAGATTGCCGCGATCACCGGTGGAGCTCCCGCCAGGGCGGCCAGGCCTCCACTGAGCCTTGCCCACTGGAACAGCCCGGGACGCTGCTCTGCCCGCCGTGCGCTGGGACTGGACCCTGAGCCCCCGCTGATCGTCGTCTCGGGTGGCGGCTGGGGGGTCGGCGACCTGCGCGGAGCGATCTCGGCTGCGCTCGCAGTCGAGCGGGTGCAGGTGATCGTGGTTTGTGGAGAGAACGAGCCGGCGACTCGCCGGCTGAGCAGCCACTACGCCTCGCACTCCCAGGTTCGTGTGCTGGGTTACACGCACGCAATGGCCGACCTGCTTGGCGCGGCCAACGTGCTCGTGCACTCAACCGGCGGAATGACCTGCCTGGAGGCCGCCGCTCAGGGTTGTCCCGTGATCGCGTACGGGTTTGCGCGCGGCCATGTGCGCCACAACACGCAGGCGATGGTTCGCCACGGGCTGATCAGACACGCCAAGGACTCCCACGAGCTCACACGGGAGCTGCGTCAAGCGCTCGGCTGCACCCAGGCGCTTGCTCCATATGCCCACGATCGGGCGTGCGCGAGCACCGCGATCCTCGATTTGATCGGCCACACCCCTGCCTCGCGTGCGATGACTCCTGCTCGAATCGGCGCAAACGCGTGAGGACCACCACGGTTCAGGGCATGCTTGCAAACAGCTCTCCAGCTTGAGCGGACCTGAACGCGCCGGCGCCCTTCGATCGATCCCAGATGAGCATCCCGGAGAACCGGCCGTCCCGGCGCCGGCCGCGCATTGACAGGCGGGCGGGTATCGCCATCGCGGCGATCCTGCTCGTGGGGCTCGTCGTGTTCGCCCTTTCGCGCCTGGAACTGCACCGCATCGGCTACGCCCTGATCACCGCGACGCCGGGCTGGGTGGCGCTCGCGCTCGTGCTGATGGCATCCTCGTTGCTGTTGCGCTCGGCCTCCTGGCACGAGACGCTGCACGCGGCACTGGGAGAGACGCCGATCGGCTGGGCGCCGGTTGCGCGGGCGACGATGATCGGTGTGCTGGCCTCGGCACTGTTCCCGGGACGGATCGGCGAGCCCTCGCGCGTGATCGTGCTGACACGCAGGCTCGACGGCCCCACCAGCAGGCTGCTGCCGGTCGTCGCCGGCACCGTGTTCTCGCAGACGCTGATCAACCTGCTGGCGCTCGCGATCCTCGCGGGTGTGACGTTCACCGGCGTGCCGCTGCTCCACGGAGACCTGGCGGGTGTCACGGCCGTGCTCGCGCTCCCACTGGCGATCTGTGTGGTCGTGCTTGCCGGCCCGCGACTGCTGAGGCTGGGGAGACGCTCGCGCTCGACGCGTGTCGTGCGTAGCGCGCATACGATCGCGCGGCTGCTGGCGCTGGCGCGGCGCGGGCTGATCGTGTTCGCCCGCCCGCGCTACGGACTCACCGCCGTCACCTGCCAGCTTGGAGCGTGGGCGCTGCAGTGGCTGGCCTGTTATATGGTCGTGCTCGCGTTGGGTCTGCAGTCACACGCGGGCTTGGTGACGGCCGCCGCGATCCTGCTCGCCGTGAACGTCAGCGCGGTCCTGCCGGCGACGCCGTCCAACGTCGGCGTGTTCCAGGCCGCCTGTCTGGTTGTGCTCGCCGCCTATGGCGTCGGCGCTGGGCCCGGTCTGGCCTACGGCATCATCCTCCAGGCGGTCGAGGTGCTGACCGCCGTCGGTCTCGGCATCCCCGCGCTGCTCGCGGAGGGCCTCAGCTGGCGGGACATTCGCCCCGAGCGCCTAACCCAATAACTTCTCCGCAATGGCTCGCAATCTCCCCCACCGCAGCGGTGACCGCGAGCCGCCAGAGGCTTCCTCGGGCGGCACTGATTCGGGGGAGGGCGCGGCGGGTGGGCTCGATTCAACCGTCACGGCCAGCGCACAGCTGCCCGAGCTGGACGAGCGTGCGCTTGCCGCGCTGAGCGAGGTGGGCCGGGACTGGGCGGGGTGCATGCCGGCGCGGCAGATCTGGGAGCGTGCGCTGCCCGTCGATCGCCGCCTCGAGTTCGCCGATCTCCAATCCTCCTCGCGCGCCGGGCGCTTCCTGCAGATCCGCAGCGCGCGGCGTGGGGGGGATGATGACGAGCTCGAAGCGACGGTGCAGGCGGGGGAAGGTGACTCGCCCTCAGGCCGCGTGGCCTACACGTTGCGGCGCGTGCTGATCGGCCCGGCGCTGCGCAGCACGGCGATCGCCGAGGAGCAAATGGGGCGCCTGCTCGCCCTCGCCGTGCTCTCGCCCGACGCGCTCTCCTCAGTGGCCTACGGGCCGGAAGCGATGATGGCGATCCTTGTGCTCGCCGGTTCGGGCGAGCTGAGGCTCTCGCTGCCGATCGGAGCGGCCCTCGCGGTGCTAATGCTCTCTGTCGGCCTCGGCTACCGCCAGGTGATCCGGGCCTACCCGCACGGCGGCGGCTCCTACATCGTCGCGAGCGACAGCCTGGGGCGGCAGTGGGGTCTGCTCGCGGGGGCGGGGCTGATCGTCGATTACATCCTCACCGTTGCCGTGTCGGTTGCGTCAGGGGTGGAAGCCGTCACCTCGGCGCTACCTTCGCTCGATTCGGCGAAGGTGGTGATCGGCCTGGTGGTGATCGTCCTGCTGGTGGCCGGCAACCTGCGCGGCGTGCGCGACGCCGGCGCCGCCTTCGCCGCCCCCACCTACCTGTTCGTGGCCGCGATTGCGCTGGTCGTGATCGCCGGTTTGGTCAAGGCGGGCTCCCATGGCTTTCACCCAGCCACCGCGGCGCCACACCGGGCGATCGAGGCGGTCGGCGTGCTGCTCCTGCTGCGCGCGTTCGCATCCGGCGCGACGGCGATGACCGGGATCGAGGTGATCTCAAACGCGGTGCCGGTCTTCCATGCTCCGCAAGCCAGGCACGCCCGCCAGACCCTCACGGTGATGATGGCGCTTTTGATCTCGATGTTCGTAGGCGTGGTGCTCGTCGCTCACTTCGACGGCGCCGCGCCGGGTGGGAGTCAGACGGTGCTTTCCCAGATCGCGCATGACAGCGTCGGCGGCGGCATTCCCTACGGCTTCGTGCAGGTGGCGACCACGCTCGTGCTGCTGGTCGCCGCCAACTCCGCGTTCAACGGCTTTCCACGACTTTTGTACTTCATGGCCCGCGATGGCTACGTCCCTCGGCTGTTCCTGCGTATGGGCGATCGCCTCGCGTTCAGCAATGGCATCCTCGTGCTCGCCGTGCCCGCGGCCGTGATCTACGCGGCCTTCGGCGGTGAGACCGCCCCACTGATCCCGCTGTTTGCGATCGGCGTGTTCCTCGCCTTCACGCTCGCCCAGAGCGGGATGGTCGCGCACTGGTGGCGCCACCGTGAGCGGGGGTGGCGCCCCGCGCTCGCCACCAACCTCCTCGGCGCGATCCTCTCGGGGGCGGTCGTGCTAATCGCCGCGATCACCAAGCTCACCGAGGGCGCCTGGGTCGTGGTGGTGCTGGTCCCGCTGATTGTCCTGGCGTGCGGGCGCGTACAGGCGCACTACGTGAGCGCCCGCGAGGCGCTGACGCCACGACCCGGCGCGCCACGACCCGCCGTGGGCGGCAACCGGCGGAGGGCTCGCGTGGCCCCGCCCCGGCTGCGGCCGGAGGCATCCGCGCGCCTGGCCGAGGCGCAGGATGACCCGTCCGAGGTGCACAGCTTCGCCGTCGTCCCGGTCGCGGTGCTCGACCTCGCCGCCCTGCATGCGCTCGCCTACGCCGTCTCGCTTGCTCAGCCGGTGCTCGCGCTGCACGTAAGCCCCACCGAGGAGGAGGCCAAGCGCTTCCACCGCGCGTGGCAGGCATGGGGCGACCATCTGCCGCTCGAGGTCGTCGTATCCCCCTACCGTGCGACGGTCGCGCCGCTGGCCAACTACATCGCCGCCCTGCACCGCCAACGCCCCGACGTCACGCTCACACTGGTCGTGCCCGAGATCGTCGTCGCCAAGCGCTGGCAGCGGATCCTGCATAACCGCATCGCCACACGCCTGCGCGCCTCCCTGATCGCCTACGAGGGAATCGTCATCACGACGGTACCATTCCACCTGCCTCGGTGAGCACTGTCGCGACCCAACCAGCATTGCCCCCGTCCGGAGGCACTCCCCCGGGGTCGATGCCGTCTGAGCCGCCGCGTCGCGCCTGGTGGATGGCAAAGCGCGTCCTGCTTGCGGCGGTCGGGATCGTGGTGCTCACGGGCGCGGCGACCTACGTCCTAGCTCGCAACGAGGTCGGCAAAGTCGTCGAAGCGCTCGGCCAGACCAGGGCGGTCAAAATCGCGCCGAAGGTGCTCGCTCCAACGAGCAAAGGCGCGCCCGAGACGCTGCTCTTGGTCGGCAACGATCAGCGGCCGCCTCCGAAGGACAACCCCTTCGGCAGCGTCCTGCCGCACTCCAACGAGATGCTGCTCGTGCGGATCGACCCCAGCAAGCCGACGATCTCGATGCTCTCGATTCCGCGCGAGCTGCAGGTCACGTTCACCGCCCCCAACGGGGAAGTGATCACGAATCGCATCAACTCCGCCTTCACCTATGGCGGGGTCAACCTCATGCTCAAGACGATCAAGAGCCTGTTCGGCATCTCCGTCAACCACGTGTTCGTCGTCACGTTTCCAAAGTTCAGGCGCGCGGTCGACGAAATGGGCTGCGTCTACATGACCGTGGACCGCCGCTACTACCACGTCAACGAACCGGGAGGCGAACAGTATTTTGAAATCAACCTGCAGCCCGGCTACCAGCGGCTGTGCGGCAAGGAGGCGCTTGAATTCGTCGCCAACCGTCACGAAGACACTTCGCTCACCCGCGACGCGCGCGACCAGCGGTTCCTGCTCGAAGTCAAGGCACAGTATGGGTCGACGCTCTTTGAAAACCGCGAAAAGTTCGAGCGGATCCTCGGTAGGGCTGTGGAAACCGACCTGCACGGCGAAGAAGGAGTGCTGCAGCTGCTGGAGCTCTTGGTCGAATCGGCCGGCAAGCCGGTCCGCCAGGTGCCCTTCCGCGTCACCCTGCTGCCCACATTTGACACCGCCACGCCCCAGCAGCTGGGCGAAGCGGCGCAATCGTTCCTGAACGGCACTGCCGCGATCTCCAAGCGCAAGCTGAACGAGGCGGTGCACGCCGCTCGCCCGCGCCCTCACGCGCACAGCAGCGCTCGAGGGCTCTCCCTGACGCCAACCTCCAGCGAAGCACTCGACCGGGCGCGCTCAGCCGCGCCGCAGTTGCCGTTCCCGCTCGAGTATCCCCGGGTGCGCAACGCCTACGCGGGCGCCTCGCCCGACACGCTGCGCCTCTATGACGTCCGCGACGAGCAGGGTCACGTTCACCCGATCTATGTGGTCGTCATCGACCGCGGAGGTCTGGGTGAATTCTATGACGTGCAGGGAAGCGCCTGGACCGACCCGCCGCTGCTGAGCGACCCAAGTCAGACCGTGCAGATCGGCTCGCGCACCTACAGCCTGTTCTACGCGGGAGAAGAGATCAGGACGATCGCATGGCAGGAGTTGGGCGCCGAGTACTGGATCCAGAACACGCTCACCAACAGCATCCAGCCACGCGAGATGCTCGCGATGGCCGAGCAGACTGTGCCCGTCATCACCGCTGGCGCTGGCGCCCTGGTGACCCCGACCCTGCGCGGCTTCAAACTGCCTCCACGAGCGCTCGCCGCCACGAGCGTGACCTCCAAGCTCGAGGCCGCGCTCGGCATCCTGGGCCTTCTCGCCGTCGCCCTCCTCGCCCTGCTGGTGCTCTCCCGCCGGCGCGAGCTGATCCTCCTGCGCGAGCGAGTGGCACAGGCGCTCCTCCTCGAAGCCCGCCAACGCCCGCTGCTCGCCACCAGCGTCGGCCTCCCGCAGCCCGAATCACCAACACCCATGATCTACCACGCGCCAAAACGTTGGCGAAAGGGCATGCTGGCAGTTGCCGGCGTCCCCATCGCTGGAGTCCTCGCGATCCTTGCCGTTCACTTTCAGGCTGGCGTGTTTCCCCCCTCTAAGCCGAGTGTCTCTTACACACCTGTGCCAGTGGCCGTCTTCAACGCCACCAGCACTGCGGGCGAGGCCCACCGGATCGCCGGTGAGCTGAAGGCCGATCGGGTCCATCTCGGGCAGATCGGCAACATCAACGCCAACCTGCACACCGGCGTCTACGTGCTCTATCCACCCGGCGGCCAAGCACAGGCGCGAGGCATAGCACGACTGATCCCCAACCTCTCGCCCACGATCGAGCCGATCCGGCCCCAGATCCAGAACGCCGTCGGCCAGCACGACGAGATCGTCGTCATCTTCGACTGATGGTCGACCGACGACAGCGCCGCGGCCGACGGGCGAGCTATCTGTCGGTGACAGTGCGCCTCGCTAGCGTGTGGGCGTGAGCTTCCAGGCTGAGGAGCACGCCGGGCATTCGCATGGCGTGAGAGCCGATGCCGATGCGGGCAAGCTGGCTATCGCGCTCGGGCTGATCTTGGGGTTGATGGTCCTCGAGGTCACGGTCGGTGTCATCGCTCGCTCCCTCGCGCTGCTCTCCGACGCCGGGCACATGCTCACCGACGCCGCCGCAATCGGTCTCTCGCTGCTTGCCGCCAGGCTGGCGCTCCGACCGGCGAAAGGCGCGCTGACCTACGGCTTCAAGCGCGTGGAGATCCTTTCCGCGCAGGCCAATGGCGTGACGCTGCTGATCCTCGCCGCCCTCATCACCTACGAGGCGATTCGTCGCCTGTTCGACCCGCCGCACGTACAGGCCGGGTTGATCCTCGCCGTCGCGCTGGTCGGTGTCGCCGTGAACCTCGTGGCGACCTGGACGTTGGCGAGGGCCAACCGTCAGAGCATGAACGTCGAGGGGTCCTTCCAGCACATCCTCACCGACCTCTATGCCTTCATCGGGACCGCGATCGCCGCCGGGGTGATCCTGCTCACCGGCTTTCAGCGCGCGGACGCGATCGTCTCGCTGTTCGTGGCCTGGCTCATGGTGCGCTCGGGGTACGGGTTGGTCAAGGCGTCCGGGCGAGTCTTCCTGGAGGCCGCCCCAGAGGGGCTCGACCCCGAGCAGATCGGCCGGGCGCTGGTAGGAGAGCCCGGCGTGGTCGAGGTTCACGACCTGCACGTCTGGGAGGTCACCTCTGGTTTTCCGGCGTTATCGGCGCACGTGCTCGTCGGCCGCGAGAACGACTGCCATGCCGCGCGTCGCGGACTCGAGCGGATGCTGCACGACCATTTCGACCTGCACCACACGACTCTCCAGGTAGACCACCAACGCCGCGAGCTGCTGAACATCGAGATGCCCGAGTAGCACTGGGCGTCGCTTCCAGCTCTGCGCGGACTTTACGTCGACCTCCTGCAGGTGGCCTCATGGACCTGTTCGGTGAGCGTGCTCATCTTCTGGCTCAACGTATGGATCTGCTCGGTCAGGTCGGTATTCTTCGTGAGCAAGTCGGTTTGAAACTGGGCGAGCTCGTCCCTGTGCTTCGCGGCGGCTTCCTCGTTTGCCTTGTCGGTCCTCGTCTGTGCCTTCTGGGCGATGATCACCAGCGCGCCCGTGTAAAACGCGACCCCGGAGAAGATCAGGTTCAAAAGGATCCACGGCTCGGGGTCGAATTCGCCGCCTTTGGTGATCGCCTTGCCGGTGCTTTCGAGGTACTTCACGGCACCGTTGATGAACACCCAGGCGAGGATGATCAGCGAGCCGATCAGGACGAACTGCACGGTGCCCATGGCCGAAGCGACGTTCTCGGCCATACGCTCCATGAAGCTGCTTCCGCCGGCATAGGGCGACGGGTGCTCACCGTCCTGTTCGTAGTGCGTGTGGTGGCGCAGAGGATCCTTGCTGGCCTGGATCGGTTGCTGGGTGCTCGCCATGGTGACTTCGTCTCCTTTGACTGAAGAAGAGGGACCCGGCTCGTCGACCTCCGGCCGACTGGGCCACCCTCTCGAAGGATCTGACCTGTGGGCGAACCATTCTGCCGTCACGGTCGGCGGCGATCGCACCGGCGAACGAACCTCATCACGGACGACTTTAATTTCTTGGGTGTCTTGACTAATATTTTGGCAGGCCATATTCTTTTACCATGACCACCAAAGAGATGTTGCGTTCACCTGCGGTCGAGGACTACTCGAAGGCCATCTTCTCCTTGCAGTCGCCTGGCGATCAGCCGGTCGCCACCAATGCCCTGGCCGAACGACTGGGTATCACGCCAGGCTCTGTCTCGGCGATGCTGGGCAAGCTCGACACGCTGGGGCTGATCACCCACGTGCCCTACCGGGGAGTGCGCCTCACCGACGATGGGCGGCGGCTTGCGCTGGAGGTGATCCGCCATCACCGCTTGCTCGAGAGCTTCCTCGCCGATGCCCTGGGGATGCCCTGGGATCGGGTTCACGCCGAGGCCGAGGTCCTCGAGCACGTGCTCTCCGAGGATCTCGAGGAGTTGATCGCGGCCAAGCTCGGGCACCCCACGGTTGACCCTCACGGCGACCCAATCCCCAGCGCCGACTTGGAGCTCGAGGAGCGCCCGACCGACAGTATGGAGAGCCTAGCGCCCGGTGATGAAGGGGTTTTCGTGCGCGTCTCGGACTCTGACCCGGAGATGCTGCGCTACCTGGCCGGCCGTGGGATCTCCCCGGGAGACCGTTTCGCGGTGCGCGAGCGCCAGCCCTTCGGCGGCCCGCTGTTCGTGCTCTTCGGAGAGCGCGAGCACGCCATCGGCGGCCAGCTTGCCGGCGCGATACGCGTCGAAGTCGACCGAGGACCTCCAAAGCACCGAGCCCGTAACCGCAAAGAGCCGGCAGATGGCAACGACTGAAGCCGCCGTCTCGCCCGGCCTTGCCCTGCCGCCGCTGACCGAGGAGGACACCGCGCGGTCGTGGGACCGCTCGCGCGTTCACCGCGCTCGCAGGCACAGCAAGCGCTGGTATCTGCTGTGGCTGCTCGTGGGTCCAGGGATCCTGGCCATGCTCGGCGAGAACGACGGGCCGAGCATGATCGCCTACGCCTCCGACGGCGCGCAGTACGGGCTCGGGTTCTTCGTGCCGTTCATCCCCCTCCTGTTCGCGATGGCGTTCGTCTGCCAGGAGATGTGTATGCGCGTCGGTGCGGTCACCCACCGTGGCTACGGCGAGCTCGTCCTGCAGCGCTACGGACGGCTCTGGGGCTGGTTCGGCGCCGGCGATCTCACCCTCACCAACCTCGTCACGCTCGTAGCCGAGTTCATCTCGATCCGTGTTGGGCTGGCCTACTTCCACCTCGGCTCCGGAGTGGCCGTCGCGCTCGGGCTCACGCTGGTCGCCTTCACGCTCAGCGGTGGGCGCTACTGGCGCTGGGAGCGCATCGTGCTTGGCATGGCCCTCTTCAACGGCCTGTTCCTGCTCGCGGCGATCCTGGTCAAACCCCACGTCGGAGCGATCGTCAGCTCATTTGACTTCAGCCCATTTCCCGGCGGCAGCTTCAACACGCTGCTGCTGCTGTTGGCCTCCACGATCGGCGCCACGGTGACACCGTGGATGATCTTCTTTCAGCAGAGCGCCTCCGCCGATAAGGGCATGACCCCCGATGACGTCAAGCACGGCCGCTATGACACCGCGATCGGCGCCGTGCTTGCCGCGATTTTCGGCATCGGGGCGCTGATCGCGGGGGCGGCCTTGCTCAGCCACGACGGATTGGGCATCCAGGGATTCGCGGGGGCCGGGTTTCCCCGGGCGCTCGCCCACGTGGCGGGTGGCGCCGCTGGGACCGTGTTCGCACTGGGACTGATCGAGGCTGGAGCGGTGGCGATCCTCACGATCTCTGCCAGCACGGCCTACGCCGCCGGAGAATGCGTCGGGGTCTCCCACAGCTTCAACAGCTCGCCGCGCGACGCCCTCGTCTTCTATGCCGCGAATGTCGGGGTCGCGCTGCTCGCCGCGGCGGTCATCCTGATCCCGGGCGCGCCGCTGTTGTCGATCGCGCTCAACGCCAACGTGCTGGCCACAGTGCTGCTTCCCGTCAGCCTCGTCTTCATGGTGATGCTCGCCAACGACAAGGAGCTCATGGGCTCGTGGGCGAACAAGCGCTCGACCAACAGAATCGGGATCACGATCATCGGGTTCGTTGGACTCTGCGGAGCCGCCTACGGCATCGACTCATTCCTGCTGGTCGTCCATCTCATCGGCTCATAGGGGTCGGCACAGCGCATGAGCCATCCACATCAAACCCGCTCGCTCCAAACACAGGATCTGATTACGCAGGGGCGCTTGCAGGACGAGCTGATCATGGACCTCGAGCGCGACCAGCTTGTCGTCGAGACCTCCCGACCCGTACCACGCGCGCTGCTCAGCCAACGGGCCAAAGCCGGCCTGTGGGCGCTGCGGGTGTTCGTCGTGCTCGTCTCGCTGATGGTCATCTACACCTTCATTGATCAGCTGCACTGAGGAGCCTCCTGGCTGGCAGTCCCTAGATCACGCCGGTCAGGACCTGCCAGCCGATCGGTCCTGGTCTCTACGCCGGTTGGCGCTTCCGTATCGGTCGCGGGGAAGCGCACTTCAGCATCGAGCCCTCCGCTTGGCCCAAGGTGGACGGCCAGCGTCGCCCCGTGGGCGGTTGCGATCGCGTGGACGATCGAGAGCCCAAGGCCGTGCCCGTCGCCGTGGCTGGTGCGCGCGGCCCCGAGTCGCTGGAAGGGTTGCTGGAGGCGGTCCAGCTCCTCGGGTCCGATCACGGGGCCGTCGTTGGCTACCGACAGGACGGCCTGTCCTGCCTCGGTCGCGGTCGCGACGTCAATACGACCGCCGGCCACGTTGTGCACGATCGCGTTGTCAACGAGGTTCGCCACGAGACGCTCGATGAGCTGCGGGTCGCCGTCCACTGCGGCAGGGCCGAGCCTGGTGTTCAGTTGTAGGTCACGGCGCTCGATCTCCGGACGGCGGCCAGTAAGTACCTCGTGCGTCACCGCCGTCAGGTCGACCGGCTCGCGCCGGTCGAGGGCCCGCTCGCTGCCGGCGAGGCTGAGGAGTGCCTCGATCAGCCGCTCGAGCTGCTGCTCGGAGGCGAGCACCCGTTCGTGGGCGGCGCGCAGCGACTCCCGGGAGGCGTTGGGATCCGCCAGCGTGACCTGCACCAGGGTCCTGAGCCGCGCGAGCGGGGTGCGCAGCTCGTGCGAGGCGTTGGCGACGAACTGGCGCTGGGAGTGGAAGGACGCGTCGAGCCGCGCGAGCAGCCCGTCGAACGTGTCCCCGAGCTCCTTGAACTCGTCGTCGGGGCCGTCGAGCGCGAGCCGCCGGTGGAGGTCGGTAGCGGATATGTCGCGGGCAGCGGTCGTGATCGTGCGCAGCGGGCGCAGCACCCGTCCGGCGATCAGCCAGCCGAGGCCCATCGA
>Ga0182024_10012314_pt1 | contig 16945 bp, 12 predicted proteins | sample P32metaG_FD_120480 | JGI IMG/M metagenome (GOLD analysis project Ga0182024, IMG submission 120480) | Permafrost microbial communities from Stordalen Mire, Sweden - P3-2 metaG (Illumina Assembly) | ecosystem: Environmental > Terrestrial > Soil > Wetlands > Permafrost | place: Sweden: Stordalen...
ATTTCACGGCACACCCCAACATCGGTCGTCCTCACTCGCAAATGCACGGGATGAATCACCCCCGGCACTTTGACCGAGACTTCGATGTTCTGCGCTAAGTACCTCGACCGCGCTGCCGCCAGTAACCCTGGTGGCCCGAACAGAGAATAATAGAGCTTCAAGCCTCGTGGAAAGCTCATTTTGTCTCACGCAAACGTCAAACCTCCGCCCACCTCGCGAGTATATCCTGAGAGTCGCGGGAGGCGTTGCGAACCTTCCTCGAAGTCGGTTGTGAGGCCGGTAACGCGACCTACCGGGCACTGATTTAGAAGGAAGGGGAACTAGCAGGGAGTCACTGCAATTTGCGCACTCGGTTTTGGCTTGCTTGAGGATGCGGACGTCGGCGTCAGCGTCTTTCCACAGCGCGAAAAAATCCTGACAAGCGGTCTTTGATTTCCCGCCATAGCCAGCCAGGGCACACGCGCGGCCAAGCCCAAGATGCGCGAGTGCGGCCAGTGGCGCGTTTCCGATCACGCCTGATGCACAGCGGTCGTTGCGTTGCAGCGGGAAAAGTAACTCTCCCACATTCCCAACCGTAACCGTGACCACGCGGAGTCTTGCAGTTACGTAAGTAAACGACCTTATACTAGCGACATATGATTTTCAATAGTTGGGATTACTACCTTCTTTTTCTCATCCCGAGTGCGATTTTGTTCCGTCTGTCGAGCCAGCGCGCTCGCCCATGGGTCATTTTCTTCAGCGGTAGCCTGTTCTTTACTTATTTCTCGTACACGCAACTTGGAGGCCTGGTTGGCGCGGCCTGTCTGGGCATATTCCTGTGGGAATGTCTCGTTAGCCGTTTCTACAAACCTGGATCCTGGATGTGCTGGGCTGGCATCGCGCAGACAGTTATTTTCCTCATAGTCTTCAAATATCGGAATTTTCTGACCGGCTTGTGGTGGCCGGATCCAACTCACAACCCTCTTTACTGGAAAAATAGTTTTCTGCCCCTCGGAATTTCGTTCTTTACGTTTGAATTTGTGCACTATGCCGTCGACCGCTACCACAACAAAACGGCGACCGGATCGGTAAGCGAATACCTTTCGTTTATTTTGTTTTTCCCTACTATGGTTGCTGGCCCTATCAAGCGATACGAGGATTTTCTGCCGAAACTCCGCAGTGTTTCCTGCGAGTGGGCCCTGGACTGGCAACGAGGCGTCACGAGGATCTTGGCCGGTTTGGCGAAGAAGTTCGTCATTGCGGATTTCCTTACGGCCTACACCAACCACCTAAATCGCCCTGACATCAGCCATGCAAGCCGCGCTGTGCTGCCGTTGTGGCTCCTGGCGTACGGTATCAAAATTTACGTGGACTTTTCCGCGTACTCCGACATCGCCATCGGCTCGGCACGACTCTTTGGCATTCAAGTTCCGGAGAATTTCGATTGGCCCTATTCGCGCACGAACATCGCGGATTTCTGGCGGCATTGGCACATGTCGCTGACCAACTGGCTGATCGATTACATCTATATTCCGCTGGGCGGCTCGCGCGTAAGCGCACGGCGTGTGTACGGGAACATTATTGTGACGATGCTGATCAGTGGCATCTGGCACGGTGCGGGAGTCAACTTCGTCGTATGGGGGCTTTGCCATGGCGTGATGCTCGCGATCCACCGTCTTTTCCTCCGTCTATACCCCACGGCCCAGGGTGCCCGGCCGTTGTGGTCGATTTCGCTCGGGTGGCTGCTGACGTTCGTATCCGTAAATCTCGCCTGGGCTTTTTTCTGCATGGACGTGCACACCGCGATTTTCTTTTTCCGGAGGCTGCTGCTTGGATAACGGAATGACGGCGATGGGAAGCCCAAAGATAGAATTGAGCAGAACAGAATGGACGAAGCAACTCCTTGAGTACCTGGGAGGGGAGCGCGACGACCCCCCCCGCACCTTTCCGATTCTCCTCTCGAATTGGTGGTTCTGGGGACTCTGGTGGGGGGCGCTTTCCATTTCAATTTTTCTGTTATGCGGTCAAAGTTCGAAATTTATTTATATCGATTTTTAATTTTTGAAAAGGGAACGGCGTGATTTTTTCCAAGAGCCAGTTTTATTATTCGCTGGGTGCGCTTCTTGTGATTCTGCTCGCCCTCAATGTTGCAGTGGCATATACCACCCGAGATTCCGTGCCGCGCCGCCAAATGGCGCGTGCGCGACACGAGCCAGATACGACTGTCCTAGCCATCGGGAACTCATTAATAGGCGCGGGCTTTGACGAGTCGGCGTTCGACCACGCGATGCGTTTGCCTCCTGGCCGGGGATCACTGAATCTTGCTCTCGGAGGGTCATCTCCAGTAGAGCAACTTCTGTTCCTGCGATACGCGCTACGGAACCAAATCCGGCCTGGGATGATCGTTTACGGCTTCTACGACTTGCAACTGAGCACGCCAATTCACTTTGCGACGGCTGATCTGATTGGCAATCGCGCCGTGCTTTATTATCTGGAGCCGGAATACGCTCGAAAGTTTTACTACCTTTCCTTGCATGATCGCGTTGAATTCGAAATCATGCGCCATTTTCCCATAGCAGTCGATCGCGGCGCATTCTGGGCGAAGGTCGAACGGGCCCGCAGGGTTATCGGCCAGCAGGGAATGCCGCTGGAGCGGACCAATCAGTTCGGACGAGCCGACGATTTTTCTTTACTAGAATGGTCCAACGCGGAGAAATTTGCGCAGGCGTGTGAACGCGCAACAAGCGTGGATTTAGTCTCGCCCGTGGCGGAAATCGTTCGCCAGGGCGCGGAAGCTGGGGCGGAAATTGTTTTCGTGGAAATGCCCATGCCTCCCGCTCACGTTCGATCGTTCTACGGCACGCCGGCGTGGGAAAAGTATCGCGAGCACGTTCGTGGCATTGTCGAACCTCAGGGCGTCCGGTACATCGACGCCAGCCAGTGGATTGATGATGTTTCATTATTTCATGATGCGCTTCATCTTGAAAATCAAGGCGCCGTGCAATTTAGCCAGCGCCTCGGCGAATATCTTCGGAATGCAAAGCGTCTAGAGACCCAGAATCCCGATGCCGCATCTTCGCGGCGATAATGATCTAGACGTCGCCTAATCCTGCGTGATGCAACTCAATCGCAGGAGGAATGGCTCTGCGAAATCAAACAATGATTGCGTCGGTGCCGTTGGACCAGAGACCAACAGGTGAAGCCTCAGTATTCAAATAGTTCTCTAGTTGTTCGAATCCGTCTTTCCTTTCTGGTTTTTGTCTTACAAGCTGGAGGAGCAGGGGCCCCAGCGCAGGATTTCTGCATAGAATGATACTGAAACCTATATTAACGGACACGTGGATGATGGAAAAGGTATGACGGCGATCCTTTGATCGCCGCGTGAATTGTGAGGCCATAGCGCACTCTCAGTAGGTAAATCGGGCGCTATAACTAGCAACTGCTGTCTGGCGCCTTATGCTGAAATTGCCAAACGAACCCCTATAATCTCTGTCTTTGCAATCACTTATCTTTAACCGCCCGTGTGGCAAATCAGTTGTCAAGTAGCTTCGATAGTCGTCATTGCCGGTGGCTTCATCCGCTTACATCTTCGTCACTGCGGCGGCGCCTTCTTTGGCGGAGCTGCTTGCCGCCTTCGGATGGCAACGGGGGCACCGTCGCCACGTGCGCCTGTAGCAAAAAAAGCAGGGCATTCGATGGAATGTGCAAATTGAAATCAACCAGGCTGTGAACGAGGAGGCCGCCGAGGGCGGTGATTGCGGCCACGTGGATTGCGCGTGAAAAATGGCCCTGCTCTGCGCGAAGCTGCTTCCGGGCGTCGCGATATAAAATCCATAGAAACCAGCCACCACACAGCCCGCCGAGCACTCCCATTTCTGCGAGTAGTTCCATGTAGTCGTTGTGGACGTGATCCACGACCAGTCCATCGTAAAAAGTCTCGAACCGTGGGTATACGGTGACCAATGCGCCCAGTCCGCATCCGGCAACTGGATGAGCCAGGAAGATATGGGCGGCGCCGCGGACCATTGTAGATCTTCTCGAAAGTGTGACGTCCCCGGGACGCAGGGTCGAAAATCGCTCGATCGCTTTGCTCGTTCCCAACCACCCGATCAACGCGATTGCCGCGAGGGCTACCAGGGCCAGGGCAGCAATTCGTGGAGGTTCAGCGCCCTGTTTTCTCCATCGTGCGATCAGCGCAATCACCGCCAACTCAAAAACAAAACTGATAATTCCGCCGCGCGAGCCAGACAGAACCATCGCGCCGATCGGAACGATGGTCAGCAAGCTGGCGAGGGGGAACATGTCCCGGCGAAGCCCCCGGAAAATCATCAGGGTCAGGCCCACAGGAAGTGTCAGCTCCACGAAACCGGCAAAGTGGTTACGATTCACAAACGGACCAAACGGGTCGCCGCCAACGGTGAGCTTTTGAAACCAGTAAATCGTTCCGTCGGACGTGAAACGCTGGACGATGCCGAACAAGGACACGCCAAAGCAAAGAAACATCAACGTCCAAGCTAAAGAGTTCAGATCGCGGCGCTCCCGGAACGCTTGTGTGGAAAGAAAAAATACAAGAATGTAGGCGATGAGTTTAAGCGCTTCCACTCTGGTGGCGAACGGATACGGCGTGATCCGCAGAATTAATTGCACTACACCGATCGCGAGAAACCCCAGTAATGGCCAACACAGTGGATTCCAGGTGATTTTGGCCGTAGGGTCCCGAAAGACAACTACCGCCCAGAGCGCGAATAGCAGCCCAGCTCCGGCTTCCAAAATCGACTGCGACCAAACCTCGACGGCACCATACGCGAGCGCCGTGAAAACGAACAACACGCATAAACCAATTCGCACCAGTTTCATTGCGAGTGTCGTCCCGTTTCGGTTGGCGTTCCCTCAGAAGGAACCAGCGAGACATCGGCAATCCAGGCTGTGCCGGTAAGTTTATTGTCGAACATGCGGCTGGCGTTCCGCAGGAGGCGCACGAGCAGGAAATGGGTTTGCGGACCGGTAACGACGTCCACGTCCTCCGCGGTCCAGGGATGCGACCCCGTTAGATTTTCTGTCATTACCGTCACTGCGCCGGGGTGATTCGGGTCCAAGATGGAGAATTGCATGCCCATTTCAGTCGAAATCGATTCCGTGCGCATGTAACTGTGGAAACGGTAAGAGCGGTTGGGTTCTACCGCCACATATTGCCGGGGCTCACTCAGTTCAAGATTGCTACCACCACCGAAAAAAAACTCCGCGGACCGTACGCCGTACTGTTGGGCAACGGTATCAAAGGTAAAATCGACGCCTATTGGCGTATGCCATCGCCAACACAAACCGCCCCCAATGAAATCTCGAGCAAAATCACCATTCCAAATCAGCGAATGCTTTAAGGGTTCGTCGTGGTTCAAACCGGCCAATGCTAAAGCCTCTCTCCATACCGTTTTCGCTTCGGACGAACGATCTTCGGCGATGAGCTCATCGAGGAACGGAAACGATTTCGATATTTCAATTGGCGTTTGAAGCGCTACGAGGCGCTGCCAAATCACAAGTGCCGGATCCATCTGTTTAATCGTTGCGAAGTAATCGAGCGCAAGCTCATATGCGTCTGGCCGGGCTGGCAGCACCTGATCCAGCAGAGCATTAACATCCCGGCTGGAGCGCCAGGTCCTCGAGATCGCGAGGGTTAAGAGTTTCGGGTCGGATTGAACCGCACGCCGGATCTCCGAGTAACCTGGAGTGGCCTCATTCTGGCGTAGCAAGAAATTCCCATAGTTCCAGGCGACTTCGCCCGACAGCGGATAGACAGATACTGCATGCTGGAAGGCGTCACGAGCCTGTGTGATGTCTCCGTTCGATTCGTACGCTGCTGCCAGATTCATCCAGTGGTGCGCAGATAGCGGGTTGGCCGTTACTGCGCGCTGATAATCGACGAGCGCTTCTCCCGGATCGGGATTTGTGAAATTCAGCTGCCGGAAGCGTCCGAGCGCGTCCCAAGCATCGGCGTTTCCGGGTTCAAGCGCAGTTCCGCGTTCGAGTCGTTGCAAGCTATCGGCACGAGTGTCACGTTCCGCCAGCCAAAGTCGTCCGGCTTGATAGGAAAGCAACACACACAGGCATACACCCGCCACCAGAATCGGGGCTCGCGTTCGCGTCCCATCGATTGTGCGCTCCACGGTGCCGTAATCTCCTACGAGCAAGACGGTTTGGCAAGGTCAAATGCGTAGAAGAGTTACGTTCAAAAGCGGCGCTCTTCTTCGGGTCTTATGCTCCGGGGATTCGCTCGTTAATTTCGTTTTTGGGCGGCAGAAAAAGATTATCTGGCGGATGGGCCTTCCGTAGAACTTCTACGGCGCGCTGCGGCAATTGCCGACTTTCCGCAAATTGGCCTATTTCAATCCGAAACGATAGAGCAGGCCGGCCGTAACGCGATAATTGCCGTAGCCCTGCGTACCAGAGGCATTAAACTTGGTGTCTTCGTAATCGAATTCAATCAACCGGATCCTCCACCGTTTCTTGAATTTCACATCCAACCCGCCGCCCGCCATCCAAGCGAACGAATGGTCCCAGCGGCTGAAATGGTTGAAACCACCCTGACTTTCAAGGTCAAATCCATAAAATCCTGGTCCGAAGAGAACGTGGCCAAAGGGCGTGATCTTATGGTCGTGGCCGAGAGGATAAATCGCCGGACCCAACATTAACGTATAAAGCTGGGTGTTGCCGTTCTCACTACTCAAATGATACGCACCGGAAAGTTCTCCGCCGATACTTAACCACCGGAGGAAGCGATAATCCCCGTAGCCATTCCAACCCACCATGTCCAGGCGGGTACCGGTGGGCGATCCCGTGGGTGTGAGATTCGAGAACGAGCGGAACAAAACCCCACCGCCCAGTTCGAACCGGGTTTTAGTGGGCGGTTTCTTGAAGACCTTCCAGCCGTCGCGATCCTGTGCTAACGCCGGCGAACAAAAAATCAACACCAGCAAGAAAAATCCCGCTACCTTTTTCATCGACAACTTCCTCCCCAGAGGACGCACGCTTGATTCAGGTTTTGTTTCCGCGCACATTCGGATGCAGGCGGCCTGCCACGGTTTGCATTGGGCGGCCTCATAGGATAGATGGAAATCCACGCGAAGTGTAGGGTCGCTAGCGATATTCCGGAAGATTCCGAGACAAGTCCCCAAAAATGAAAAACGGCCGTATGCCCCTTAGCGGCGGAGCGTACGGCCGTTTCACCTAATTGTAGTTATTTGCTAATGGTCAAGTTCACCGTAACAGTGCGCGCAGGAATAGCCGGAGTTCCCGGCGCAGTACCAGTGATAGTGATCGACCCGGTTGAAGGGGGAGGGTTTCCGCCTCCGCCGCAACCAGCCACAATCACGAACACCAGCGTAGCCGCCGCCAAGCCAAAGCGCGCTCGGGATCGCTTCGTCATAGGAATCATGAACAACATCGCGATGCCAAGCAGCAGGAAGACCACCTGGCGGATCGAAGCCGATGGCGGAGTCTTGATTGCGTCGGGCTGCACGAGAAATGACGCAGTCGCAACAACTGTGGCCGTGGATGTCGGACTTGGGATGCCGGTCGTCACGTTCACGCTGGTCGGCATCATCGTGCAGGAAGTGACGTTGGCACTCCCGGCGCAGGTCAAGTTCACCATTCCCGTGAATCCTTGCAACCCATTTACCGTGACGGTGATGGGGGTTGAAACGCCACTCATGAGATTAGCGGTCGCGGGCGCGGTTAAATTGAAATCACCAGTAGAGGAACCTGTCCCGGTGAGAGCAACAGTGAACGGCTGTGCTGGTGTTGCGCTATTCGCGATACTCAGGGTAGCCGACTCCGCGCCAACCGGAACCAGAGTCGGCGTAAAAACTACGTCAATCGTGCATGACAATCCCGCCGCAAGCGTCCCACCGCAGCCCCCGGTAGCGCCCGGCACCGCAACGAAATCGGGAGCGTTCAAGCCCAGGACCGTAAACGGGATTGCTAATGTTCCCGAAGAATTGTTCGTGAGCGTAACCGTCATCGGGAGGGTGGGCGTATTCAAGAGTTGTGTGCCGAACGCGAGCGGATTTGGCGAAATCGAAAGTGTCGCAACAAGCCCGAGCTCGGTGACGAACGCATCCGATGGTCCAGCGAGCGCGTGTTGAACTACCCCGGCAGTCACCGGAAAATTACTGGAGACTGTCTGCCCGGTGACATACGCGTTGAGGTGTGAATCGATTCCTATACCTGTTGTGAAGTCGCCGTTTGTTCCGTCGCCGGTGCCTCCGAGGTATGTAGCGTAAAGCTCGTCAGCTGGGCCCGTCCCTAGTGGATTCAATTTCAGCACAAATCCGACGCCGTTGTTATTTAGGCGGGTAGTCTGAAAAGCCCCGGGCGTAACGGGTAGATTGGTGGACCCCGAGTTGCCGCTCACATAAGCAATTCCGCTTGAATCTACCGCGATCCCCGTGCCGGTTTCGCCGCCGCTTCCACCAAAGTACGTCGAGTACTTGAGAGAAGCCGTTCCGGTAGCGCTCGTATCGACCAGAGTCACGAACGCCGCTGCGTTGGGGGGTGCCGGCAGCGTCGTCTTAAACGCCCCGGTGGTGGTTGGGAAATCCGTGGATGCCGTGGTTCCGGTCACGTATGCAACATTACTGGGGCCCAAGGCGATCGCTTCACCGAAATCTCCCAAATTTTGACTGGCGGTAGGACCTGCGACGTACCCCGAATAAACCAGAGAAGGCGTTCCGGTCATCGTGGTGTCGATTCGAGCGACGATCAAGACTCCGTTCGCGGCGCCAGTAAATGGCATTTGCACAAATCCATTTGCAGTCGTAGGGAAATCACTCGAAGTCGAGTAACCGGTAATGTAGGCATTGCTGCTCGTGTCGACTGCCACGCCCAGGCCGGCGTCCGCAGGCGCTCCGCCTCCGACGGGTCCGACGCCACTACCGCTCAAAAACGTGTAATACGCCAATGACGCATTCTGGATTTTTGTAGTGTCAATTCTGGCGAGAAAGGCGCCGCCATTCACGTTGGTTATGGTGCTGCTAAAAGTATTCGCGGTACCAGGAATCACGAAACTTGACGGAAATGCGGCACCGGTGATGTAGGCCTGTCCATTGGCATCGGCAGCCACAGCAAACGCCGAATCTCCAGCCGTGCCGCCGAGATAACTTGAGTAGACGAGTGTGTTGCCCTTTAATACGGTGATGAACGCTGTCCCGTTTGCGTTCGGATGCGGGCTGGCGATCAATGCATTCGCCGATGTGGTCGGATAGTCGCTGGAAAACGTCTGGCCAACTACATAAATATTTCCGGTAGGATCGACTGCAATCCCATTGGCCTGCTCACCGCCCGTCCCGCTCAGATACGTCGAGTTCAGGATCGCGGTTCCGGTCGGATTTAGCTCGGTCACAAACACCGCTGGAACGCTGAGGGGAGGCGGTCCCTGAAATGCTCCGGCACTGGTTGGAAAGTCCAAGGACATTGTGCTACCCGCGACGTAAGCGTCGCCTGCTGCGTCGACAGCAATTCCGTTTGCCGTGTCGTCCTGGCTTCCTCCGAGGAAAGTCGAGTAATCCAGTACCGGATCGATGACCAGCGGTTGTGCCGGGTCATATTTAGAAATCGCTATGGTCACACGGTGGTTCCCGGAGATCGCGTAGTTTCCGGCAATTTCATTTCTCTGGCCGCCGCTTTCCTGATAGATCGCCGGCCTTTGTAATTCGACTTCGCCTTTGTCGAGGCCCATCACCAGATTGCCTTTGGAATTGAGGTGCAGCGTTTTTGCGCCCGCTACGTCGAAGGCAATTTTGCCGGGATCAGCTCCCGGCGCGACGATCAAGTCATACTCCAGACGGCGCTGGTCGCCGTAGAAAACCAAATCAATACCGGGATATACCCCGGTATATTTAACTTTGGAATAAGAGGGAACATCTCTAACCCAATTCTTGGGATCATTCCCAATAAAATAATTCGCGCGATTTTGCAGTAGATTGACGCCGCTCACTTCGGAATTTTTGTTCGCTCCATCCAACTGAAGACGAATTGTGGAAGTCTTTGCGGAGTGCAGGGGTTCGAGTCTGCCTGGGATACGAGCCGCGCGGTAGGTCTGCGGGCTTTTTTCCCGTAACGCGATGACGGCTTCCTGTCCCGTCAGGAAGAGTTCGTAACCGTCGCCCTGCGACAGATATCGAACCTGAGCATCGCTTTGCCCCTCATTGGCCTGGAAAGTTAGCGCGGACGCACGGACGGCTCGAGTCCACGCAGCCGAGCTCGTTGACGTCTGGGGTGATACTGCGGTTGGTGCCGGGTTCGTTGCGATCGAGGTCTGTCTAATTTTGGAAAAGTGCAAAATCAGCGTGGTAATGACGAAGAGTCCCAAGATGGCCGCAAGCAAGCTTACAATTCGAATCCCAAGTTTCGTCCGCATCGTAGTTCTCCTCATGATTCGTTTTTACTTCCAGCTCAATTCCTTCCAATTACAATAGTGTTCCGCCCGCACCGGTACGCCCACCGTGCATCGCGCGCCTGCGCGAGTCGTCGTGATCAGGAGAAAAGACCCTATCGAGCGAGTAGGAAACCCCATTTGAATTGGGATAGTAGCACGGCTCAAAGTCCGCGAAAACCGCGAGGGGAAAGTAATTCCACTACGGAGTATGCAATGAGGTACGGCTATCGAACTACGCACCGCCCGCAGTGGTGATGCCGGGTTTCGTCGTATTCACATCCTCGCGTATAAGCCGGCATAATTCGTCCAGGTGTTCCGGGTTCTGGTGCGCGAAAATCCGGCGGATCTTCACGGTCGGGATCAGACGGCCAAGCGTCTCAAATTCTCTGGCACGCATGGGCCCGTCCAACACGATGGTAGCGAAAGTGTTGGTCACCAGCGCGAGAATACTCTGTTGCGCCGAAATCGCTTCTATTTTGGGCGCCGCATGGGACCGCCGTTCACCAAGCATATAAATCGCTTTCAGCGGCAACAGCCGGTCTTCAAACCGCAAATTCCGCTTATTCAGTGAGAGACATTGCTTCTCGTCGTTCTCGCTCAATCGGGGGAGGGCATCGGCGGCCCCGTAAATCATTTCAGTGGATTCCGGCCATAGGCAGAGGTAGGGATAAGCGGGGTAAACGTAAAAAATGCCATTTGCTTCGGTCAGAGCAACCACGTCGTCGGAAATGACGGGGCACCCCTGCTGCGCCAATGCGGCAGCCGTCGTGGATTTTCCCGCACCTTCGGAACCTGCGAAAGCGACGGCACTGTCCCCGAGGCTGACGGCGCTGGCGTGAAGGCACGTCACACCACGCAACCTCAACAGCAGCCCTAATACCGGGCCCAGCAGGTAAGTCGCCGCATCTTCGAGCGTAAGAGTCGCCGGCCACGTGGCCCAAATCTGGGTTCCTTCGCGATCCAGCCAGAAATGCGAACCATCGAAGTATTCGAGCCGTAGAAATTGTCCGTCATTGATTTTCCACAACTTAATGGCAGGTTCGCCCGAATTATCTTTGTATTCGCTCGCGTAGGCCAACCGGTCGGGAACACCGGAGCCTTGCTCAGTCTTGCGCGGCGCAACGCCCAAATGAATTTCTACGTCCTGGGTCTCTACGTCCTGCGCCGCATGCTCCGGAACCGGCTGATCGAAGGACGAAGGTTCGACCTGAGTACTTGAGATTTTTGGTATCGGAAGGTTAGAACGAATTTGCAAACCAAACAGGGAATAAACGAAGGTGCGGACAGTCGGATCGGGATCGTCCGGATTTCTCGAATGGACGCCATCTCGACGAATCGGATCGAGGCTTTTCAAATTGCGGCCAACGCGGAAGACTCAAAATGACGTGCTTGTTGAATGACTTTTTCAAAAACCTAGAAACCGGTCTTAAATCTAGGAAATCGGCCGCCATCCAGTGTTCTATGAAAGCCCACTTTCCTGGTGAGTTTCTGGACCGTTCCGTAAACAGTTAGTATGGGAGATGAGTACGGTTTCTTCGAATCCCGTTTTACGGGCTTAAGCATTGCGAACCTCCGCATGCAAGTTATACCGGACCTTGGACATCGACTGCAACCAAAAGTTGAGACACAGCGGCCGAACGTTGGAGCGCAGCGCGTCTGTATCCGCCTCTTTTTGAAAACTTTGCATTAGCCGGCGGTCGATATACGCATCCATGTCAGGCGAATAGCTTACCTCATCGAGCCATTTTGCGCTCGATTGCTGAACATGTTTCGACAAAGGATCCCCTCGAAGAGGCGTTTTGCGGCGCATTCGAACCGATTCCGGCAGCCTTCCAGCCGTGGCCTCCCGTAGCAGATTCTTCTCGTAGAAGTGCGGAAAGGGAGGCAGCGCCAGTAAGAAGTTAACGACACGCAGATCGATGAAGGGATGCCGCACCTCAACCGGACTCCGCGTCAGCCCGGCGTGTTCCCACTCAAACATCGCCGACCATTGTGGCAGGGCCAGCGAGGCATGGGCTTCGGGCAACACGGGATGCCGTAATCCTTGCAGCGTGCTCCACTGTTGCGCCCGGTCTTCCAGATTCAACCGCCGTGCAAAATCTGGAGCCAGCCACTTAGGCAAGGTCGATGCACCTCGGCCGCTTTCGAGAAACTTTGCAGTGCGCCGTTTGATCCCCGGCACGACCGAAGGGCGAATCCGCAGATAGCGCGGTGTCTGTTTTGCGAGATTGGACCATTCGCGATTGCGAAACATATCTTTAACGTGAGGCCACATTTGAAAATGCATCAGGTTGTCGCTGCCTTCGCCGGAAAGCACCACTCTGCAATCAGAAGCAATCGCGCCAAACTGGTCAAACAGACCGGCAAAAAAAGGGTCGTCGACGGGTTCGGGCCAACGAAGCTCGCCTTGATTCCACCGCCCGAACGGTTTTAATTCATCCATCGGGATGAACTGGATCGGAATTTTCAGAAAATCCGCAACCTGACGCGCAAAGTGGCCCTCTTCATCCTTTATTAGCGAGTTATAAACGACGGTGTACGCGCGCAAATCTTGCGCTCCGCCAGCGCTCCGCGCCAAATCCCGCGCGGTAGTGGCCATCGTTGCGGAATCCAGTCCACCGCTCAGTAGGATTCCCACACGGTCTGCACGCAGGCGGTCTGCCACGGCAGCCTGCAGCACAATTTGAAAGTGCTCGACATAGTCTTGCGGCCGGCTGTAGCGAATCCGGCCCGTTGTAGGAGCGCTCCAATAGCGCCTCGTTCGAACACCTTCCGATGAAACGGTCATCGAATGGGCAGCGGGTAATCGCCGAATGTCGCGAAATGTTGTAGTCGCTTCATCGCAATTCAGACCGAACAGCAGGAAATCGCCAATTGCAGTGTCGTTCAGATCTCCCGAAACTCCTGGGTGCTGCCGTACGCAATCGAGAACATTGCTGAAAAGAAAGAGCTCTCCGGATTCCGCGTAATAGAAGGGCTTCACGCCGAAATGATCGCGAGCGCAGAATAAAAGTTTTTCGTGAGCGTCCCAGATCGCGAAGGAGAAGTCTCCGCGCAAATGCCGCACGCACTCCTGCTGCCACACGGCGTAGGCGTGCAAAATCAGATCCGAATCGGCCAACGTACGGCCGGTCAGAGTTGCTCCGGCGCGCGTCAGCTCAGCCAGCAACTCCTCCTGGCAATCAATACGCACGTCGGCTGTGATCCAAAACCGCCCATCCAGGTTCGCCGGCTGTTGTTCATGCTGGGATTCACGCGTGGTGCGCAACAAGGTATGGCCGAACCCAACCGAGCCGCTAGCCCACGTATCTCGCGCGTCGCGACCGCAATAGCTAAGCGAATCCGTGAGAGCACGTAGTAGCCCCCGGTCGAGCGGAGCTCCTTGGCGCTCGTACATGCCGATAATTCCGCTCATTTCGCCCGTGTCCCCATCGAAGTCATCACTTCATTGAAAGGAGTGAACTCCTCGCTTCGGCCCTGTTCGACTTCCAACGCTACTGCATTCAGTTCAACCCACGCGTGCGCCTCAAACTGCTCCGTTTCTTTGCGCGCACCAAATCTCAGATCCGCGGGAAAACCGCGCCGGCGAAGCAGCGACCACAAAACAAGTGACCGCTCCAGGCAATTTGTCGCGAAAAACAAATTCCGAGTAACAGCGGTTTCGAGCTGCAAAATTCGATGCGCGGAGACCTGGGGGTTGAACTGCGCGGTACCCTCCGCCGGACTGGTGATTCGCTGGGTCACAAACTCTTTCCAGCGCCCGAATCCCAACAGTCGCAGGCCGATATGCGTAATTGTCAGCCCGACAGCAGCTTCGCGCGCAATCGCACGTTCGGCGTCTTTTAACGCCCAGAATGTTTTCCAGCTTTGAAGCATGGTCCTCATTGGGATGAATCTAACCCCTGGGAAGCCGCAAAGTCGCCGCGAGATCGTAATTATCCAGCATTATCCGGCGCTTTCAGCAGTTGCTCGGGGTCGTACTTCGATCAATCCTTCACTTCGTAGCTGCTCTAGCAGAAACATCAAGTCCCGCTCGCACCGTTCCTGGTCAACGTCATACTCGCCGAGAATCGCGTCTCGAATCTCGGCGACCGTTTTCGGTTCTTTCATCAGATTCCATACGGAGGCACCCACCGAATTCATCCCGTAGTAGACGTTGTTTTTAGTATTCAGAACAGCAGACTCATCACCTAACGGGCACGAGACCTGTTGCGATGACACAATCACCGTAGTTTCTAGGGAAAGAGGTGCGTCCACTTTGGCCGCTCCTGGGGATCAGGGCCGGTTGATCTCGGGGTAACCTTCAGGCTAGGAACGACACGTCACGCTCCGTGCTTCGTCCCCAACACCACCATCATTCTACCGAGACCCAAGTATAAAGCAACGACGGAACTTGAATGTCCCTCCCTCCCCACGGCGCTATCGCCGTTTCTTCGCTTGGAAGAATTTTCCGGCACGGTTTGCGTGGCCATCGTTGCTTGGCGTCGTTACTTGGCATTCCGTCCCGCGACATTGCTCCGCTTGCCGCGCGCCCCGCACTAAAGTAAAGTTTTCGAGCACTTTGAAAAGCCCTATGATGAAAATTCCGCTCCTCGATCTAAAAGCTGAATACGCAGCCATGTGGGATGAAATTCTGCCCGCGCTCGACCGGGTATGCCAGAATTCAACATTTGTCGAAGGTCCCGAAGTCGCAGGATTCGAGCGGGAGTTCGGCGATTTCTGCGGTACTACGTACTGCATAGCGCTAAGTAGTGGTACGGCCGCGTTGCATCTGGGCCTGCTCGCCATGGGTGTCCAGGCAGGCGACGAAGTTATCACCACACCAAATACTTTCCTGGCGACAGTGGAAGCCATTACCTATTGTGGCGCTCGTCCGGTCCTGGTCGATATCGATCCAGCCACCGCCAACATCGACCCGAGACTCATCGAAGGCGCTATTACGCCGCGCACCCGCGCCATCATTCCCGTACATCTTTATGGCCGGCCGGCGGACATGAATCCCATTCTTGAAATCTCGGCACGCTACAACATCCGGGTTCTTGAAGACGCCGCGCAGGCACATGCCGCCCGTTACCATCAGAAGCGGGTAGGCTCTCTGGGCCATGCCGCAGCCTTCAGTTTTTATCCATCGAAGAATTTGGGAGCCTACGGGGAAGGAGGCGCGTTAACCACGAACGACGAAGCCGTCGCGAAATTTGCACGCGCTGCGAGATCTCACGGACAAACCGCGCGCTACGATCATGAATTCGTCGGATATAACTATCGGATGCAGGGATTTCAAGGCGCGGTTCTGCGCCTAAAACTTCGCCGCCTGCACGCCTGGACGGAGGCCCGGCGGGAAATTGCGCGAACGTATCGCCGGCTCCTGGAATCCGCGAACCTGGGAATGCCGGTTGATGCTCCGCAGGACGAATGCGTTTACCACCAGTTCGTGATCTATGTAAAAAATCGGCCGGCGGTCATTGCGCAACTTGCCGAGCGAGGAATTGAAACTTCCGTGCATTATCCCAAGCCGGTTCATCTTCAGGCCGCCTATTCGTCCCTGGGCTATCCAGAAGGCACGTTTCCAAAAGCCGAACGTGCCTGCGAACGTGTTCTCAGCATTCCACTTTTTCCCGGCATGACGGCAGAGCAGATCGATTACGTTGCGGCTGGAGTGCTCGAAACCGTCGGCAGGAAATAACCCAATGATGTTGGGGAAGGCTGGATCGACATGCTGAAGGGCAGCGCTGCTACGGCGCCATGACGAAGTTATCTTGATCGGCTAGATTACGTTATTCCGGGGAGAAGAAGACCCTTCGGAAATATCCCGATTGGAAAGTTTTCCGAACCCTGGCCCGTTTCCGGCCGCACTCGCGCTGGTATTTCTTTCCCGGAGCATTTCCGAGAGTCCCTCGAAAACCTTTGCGAAGGAATCTCGCAACGCTTGATCAGCCGTTTTCAGCAGTGTCTCGATCCCGTTCTGTCCATGATCATTTAGTCGGCGCATCGAAGAAACGACCCAGGCATCCCCCGCAGTCTGTAATTTTTCCTGGTAACTTGCGGTAGCTTCGCCACTCACGGATTCGAGGTGCTGAATCCACTTTTGCTTATCGGTCTCACGATCCACGCGATAATTTTCCAGGGCCGACGCAAATTCGGCACCCAGGGCGCTGCGCCCCTCGATGACGCTGGTTTCCAGGTGCTCCGCCATCCGATTTCGAAAATTCTCTACCGACGACCAAGCGTTAACATCGAGTTTATGCAAAAGCTCCTGAGTCGTATGCTCGAATTGCTCCGCGCGTTCACGCTGGATTCCACTCGTTGCAGCACGAAACTCAAGCGTCTGCCGGTCCGCTTCGGAATGCAAAACCTGACCAAACGAAGCGGCTGCCGCTTCTGCAGCGTGGTCCAATTCCGTGCGAGTCCGAACCGCTACCTCGCTCCCAAGTGACTCAACCTGTTGGCTGATTTGGGATAAATGCGCTGTGGCTTGCGCCGCGAGCTGGGTTTCAAAATTACTCGTCGCCGCCGCCGTCTTTTCGGTTAATCCGGAAC
>Ga0182024_10012315_pt1 | contig 16945 bp, 11 predicted proteins | sample P32metaG_FD_120480 | JGI IMG/M metagenome (GOLD analysis project Ga0182024, IMG submission 120480) | Permafrost microbial communities from Stordalen Mire, Sweden - P3-2 metaG (Illumina Assembly) | ecosystem: Environmental > Terrestrial > Soil > Wetlands > Permafrost | place: Sweden: Stordalen...
CGCGGGTTCCGGATCAGGGCGCGAGCGATCGCGGCGCGTTGCTTCTGTCCTCCCGAAAGCGTGATTCCGCGCTCGCCAACCATGGTCTGATAACGGTCTGGAAAACCTTCAATATCGGCAGCAATATTGGCGGCATTGGCTGCATCGTAAATTTCCTGGTCGGTCGCCGACTCGACACCCAACGCGATGTTTTCGCGGATGCGATCGCTGAACAAGAATGTTTCCTGTGGTACGAAACCGATGCGGCTGCGCAGTGACGCCAGTGAAAATTCACGGATCGGTCGTCCATCTACCAAAACCATTCCTGGGGCGGCATCGTAAATTCGCGGAATCAAACTAACCAGGGTGCTTTTTCCCGATCCGGTCGGACCGACGATCGCCATGCTGCTACCGGCGGGAATTCGGAGATTCAGATCGTGCAGTACGCTTTTACCTTCGTATTCGAAGTTCAAGCCACGAAATTCGATTTCGCCCCGGACTTCTCGATCCCCCGCGCCGGATTCGTCCTTGACGGCAGGTTTCTCCTGCAGAATCTCGTTCAGCCGCACCAGCGACGCGGTGCCGCGCTGAAAAATATTGACCACCCAGCCCAGCGCGATGATGGGAAACGTCAGCTGCATCATGTAAATGTTGAAGGCCGTGAAAGCGCCAATCTGCATGCGCCCCGCCAGCACTTCGCGGCCTCCCATCCACAACACCAGAACCATGGCGAGGCCGAGCATTAGTTCGAGAGTCGGCCAAAGCATGCCCATCAGCCGCACCAGCTTCAGGCTGCGCGCTACGTATTCTTGGTTTGCGGTTTCAAAGGATGCAATCTCCGCTTCTTCCTGCACGTAGGCGCGAACCACCCGCGCTCCGGAAAAGTTTTCCTGAGCCCTGGCGGAAATATCGGAGAACATCGCCTGAATTCTTTCGAAGCGTTCATGAATGCGGCGCCCGAAATATTGAATGGTGACGCTCACAATCGGCAACGGCAGAAACGCGTACAGCGTCAGCCGGGGACTGTTGTGCACCATGAACCATAGCGCCGCGGCGGTGAATACGAACGTGTTGGCCGAATACATAATCGCAGGGCCCATCAGCATGCGCACGGCGTTCAGATCATTGGTGACTCTGGCCATGATGTCGCCGGTGCGCATGCGTTGATAGTAGGAATAGGAAAGAGTCTCCAGATGAGCAAACAGATCGTTGCGCAGATCGAACTCAATGTCCCGCGAGATGCCGATCACAACCCAGCGCGTTAGAAACAGGAAAATGCCGCGCACCGCCGCCAGCGCCAGCACCTCCATCGTGAAGATCAGCAATTTGTGCGAGGTGACGCCGCCCTCCAGGCTCTGAGCGGCTTGGCCGATCACTCGGGGAAGGCCGGCCCAAGCGCCGTTGCTCATTACGACGCAAAATGTCCCAAACACGAAGCCCCAGCGATAGCGTTTAAGATAGGGCAGTAATGGACGCATGCTCCGAGGAATCATGTGGATGGTGTAGATGAAATTTTAACAGGCAGGGGTTTAGTTTCGCATACTCGAGGTTGGAGAGATCAAGCGATATCTGTCGAGCGCTGATCTGCAGAGGCGCTTCAGTCGCCTTGGACGGAAAGAGCTTCAGGTTCGTAGCCTGGCCGCGAAGCGAAGGGGAATAGGTCTCGCCCAAAGGCAATGGCGCCGACTGTTACAAGAACCATCCCCCACGCGATGAAAAATATCCAACCAAGATCTAGGATAAATACCTGCATTGTGTCCATAATAATTCCCCTTGGCCTGACCGGGAGAAAAGCAGCGCTGGATCGGAAGTCATCTCACGTCGCCAGTGAGTTTGATCCAGCAAACTATCGACTCGGCGTCTCAGTCTTGCGAAGCAGCCGGAGCGCTCTGCATACGCTGCTGCATGCGCGCTGCCCGATTGGCTTCGAATTCTTTCAGCTTGCTCTGCTGATCGGGCGTTAGCATTTGATACAGTTCGTTGTGAATCCGGGTTTGCTCCACTTTCAGCTGAACCAGAGTTTGCGCCTGCTGCGAAACCAAGGCTTGCACTTTAGCCGCATCATAAGTGCCTTCCTCATATTGCTTGAGCTGCTGGTCCATCTGGTGAAGCTGCTGCATCAACGCCTGAAGCGTGGGCCGTTCTTTTTGCAAAGTAGTTTTCATCTGGGTCTTCTGTTCGTCGGTCACACCCAGGTACTTGGCATAGAACTGGATCATGTGGCCATCCATTCCGAGCGGGCCGCCCATTCCACCATGCATCGGCGGCGGAGTCGTATCCGCGGTTTGCGATCTTGCGACTGCACTGCCCAACAAAACAGTCAGAGCCGCAACCATAAAGCGAAAACCAATCGATTTCATAAACATCCTTCCTTCAAACCGGCCCCGCAAACACTTCTCACGGGAACCTGGCGCTTTTGCGTACACTCATAGAAACACGAAACTCGCGGAAAAGTGGTAAAACGTGAGTAAATGCGAGTAAAGTTTTGTCACCGTAGGCTTTCCGATTTTTGACAATTCTTTACTCGAACCGTGTGTTGCATGGTGCACAATGAAAACCGGAAACATGGAACGCATTCTGGTCATCGACGACGATGTTGAACTGTGCACGCTGGTAGGCGAATACCTGCAGGCGGAGGGCTTCATCGTGGAAGCCGCGCACGATGGCGAGAGCGGGCTGCAGCGGGCCGGCGGCGGCGGTTACCTGCTGGTCGTGCTGGATGTCATGCTTCCCGGCATCAATGGTTTCGAAGTGCTGCGGCGAATTCGCGCCACGTCGCGCCTGCCTGTGCTGCTGCTGACCGCGCGCGGAGAAGATGTGGATCGCATCGTCGGACTCGAGATCGGTGCCGACGATTATCTGCCCAAACCTTTTAATCCACGCGAATTGGTGGCGCGCATTCGGGCTGTCCTACGCCGCACTCGAGGCGATAAATCTTCTCCCGCCGCCCCTGACATCGTGCGCGTGGGCGAGGTTGAGCTTGACCCGGCCACTCGCAGCGTAAGCCGTGACGGTCAGCCCGTGGAACTGACCTCGGTGGAGTTCAATTTGTTGGAAGTATTGCTGCGTGAAGCCGGACGCGTCGTTCCACGCGAACGCCTGGTCAATGCCGTGCTCAGCCGCAAGTTCTCTCCCTTTGATCGCAGCATCGACATGCATGTCAGCAAGGTTCGCAAGAAGCTTGGGGACACCGATAACGACGAGCACATAAAGACCATCCGCGGTGTGGGTTACATTTTTGCGCGGCCAAGGGAGAAGAGCGGGCAGAAGGAAAAGACAACATCATGAGAACTCTTTTCCTGAAGATTTTTCTCTCCTTCTGGGCCGCCCTGGCCCTGTTTCTGGTGCTCGCCATCCTGGTGATGCTCGCTCTTCGTCCGCAGCGTAACTCAACCTGGGACGGGCTACGAACTACCGCCCTGACCGATGCGGTCGCCGCTTACGAGCGCGGCGGAAAACAGCAAGCGCATGACTATCTGGAGAACCTGCAGCATGCGCACCACGTGCGGGCTTACGTATTCGACGAGCAGGGCAACGAGATATCGGGGCGCTCGAGCCAGGGCTGGGCAGAGCACGTAGCCGCAGGCAAGCCGCTGCCGCCGCGCCCGGGAATGATTTTTCCGCGCCCGCAGATTCTGACCGAATCCAAAGCTTCGAGCGATGGGCGCCATCTCTACACCATCGCAATGGAGTTGCCTCCCGGACCGCGCGTCTTTTTCGGACCGTGGGGAATTCCCATGCCCGGCTTGATCATTGCGGTGATCTCTTCCGGATTGGTTTGCTATTTTCTGGCCTGGTATATGACCAAGCCAGTGGCGAGGCTGCGAGCCGCTACGCAGCGGCTGGCCGCTGGAGATCTGACGGCGCGCGCGGGTTACCCCAACAGCAAAGGCGGGGACGAGATTGCCGGACTAATGCGCGACTTTGACACCATGGCTGCGCGACTGGAAACGCTGGTGAAGGCGCAATCCCGCCTACTCAACGATATTTCGCATGAGTTGCGTTCTCCGCTGGCGCGCTTGAACGTTGCCCTCGGGCTGGCACGGCAGCGCTCCGGGCCAGAGAGTGTCAGCATGCTGGAGCGCATCGAACTCGAAGCCAGCCGCCTTAACGAGCTCATCGGCCGTCTACTGACCCTGGCCCGCCTGGAAGATGGTGAGCAGCGGGTGCCAGCGATTCCAGTCTTCCTGGATGAAGTCGTACTGAACGTGGCTGAAGATGCCGAGTTCGAAGCGCAAGCCCGACATTGTCACGTGCGCAGCGAAATTCCCTCGGGGACCTGGGGAGTGCGCGGGGAAGCGTCCTTGTTGCACAGCGCTATCGAGAACGTCGTCCGCAACGCGATCAGGTATACCCGCGAGGGCACGACCGTAGAGATTCGTCTGGAAAAGTGCGAATCCGCCAAAGGCGCGGAAGCGGTGGTCAGCGTGACTGATTGCGGATCCGGCGTTCCGCCCGACGCGCTGGAAAAATTGTTCCAGCCCTTCTACCGCCTCGACGATGACCGGGGTCGCCAGACCGGAGGCGTTGGATTGGGTTTAGCCATCACCGAGAGAGCGGTGCGTTTTCACGGCGGCCGCGTAGCCGCTTTCAACCGCGCCGAAGGTGGGTTGCTGGTAGAGATTCATCTCCCTCTCTTGCCGGGCAGTGCAGCCGGGACTCATTCCGAGCCGGTGCCTGCAACCCAGGAAGTTTAGCCGTATCCGGCAGGAACCTCAGACCACAGCGCGGACGCGTATACTTGCGTTCAGGCAACTCGCGACCGCTTCTTCGGTTCCAATGAAACGTGACGGGGTTTGCTCTTCCCGCGCATTCCTGATACATAAATGGATGGTAATCCACGCCTTTGCAAAGCGTTCCGCCCGGTCAGGCAGCCGGGGAGCGCGGCAGCACGTTCACAGGAGATAAAGAGAAGAATGCGGACAAGGTTCACCTGGATTTTGGGAGTTGCGGCTTTGATTGCGGCCGCCGGTCTGGTAGCGTGCAGTGCCAAATATTCGAATACCAACAACGGGTTGGTGGTGGTATCTACGCAAGGCAATGCCTTAATGGATACCTTTAGCCTCGATCTGGGCAATGGACATATTACGTGGATTTTCAACACCGACGGACCGCCGACCAATGGACAACCAACCACCGTGGTTCTCGATCCGGCGGGTAATTATGCGTATGTGATTGTCACGAAAAGTACGAATGTAAATGCCAGTATGACTGGCATCGAAACATTTTCCATAGCATCCGACGGTAAGTTAGGCGCCGTAAAGACTACGGGTCTGAACGATGTGGGAACTGTACCGGCGGCTCCAGCGGCAATGGTTATAGATTCTGCTGGAAAATTTCTATTCGTGGCCGATGCTGCAACGGGGACGGTGCCAGGCGCAATCTCAGTGCTGTCGGTCGGCAGCGGCGGCACTCTCACGGAAGTTGCTGGATCGCCTTTTGCCCTGCCATCGGAACCCGGCGGTACCACTCCGAATCCTTCCGCCCTTGCCATAACGCCGACGGTTTACCCGGTGGCATTTTCATTTTGTTCTGGGAGCGTCCCTCCCACTACGGAAAACCTCTACGTGACCGATTCGCTGAATTACACGCTTATCAACTACTCGGTATCTTCGTCAGGTGCCTTGCAGGTGGTGCCAACCGCGTCAGCGGCGCCGTCAGTCCCCACAGGCAGGGTACCCTCTGGAGTGACGGTTGATCCTTGCAACCGCTTCGCGTATGTATCCAACCAGTTAGATAACAGCGTCAGCGCCTATACGATCTGCAATGTCGTTTCGCTGCCGACCTGTTCCAAGGCCGATTTCAGCCTGCTCCAGGTTAGCGGCTCGCCCTTTACTGCTGGTATCGCTCCCGGTCCACTTCTAGAGGATGCGCTGGCTAACTTCCTTTACGTTTTGGATACCGGCCAGAACGCTATATCGGCGTATCGAATCAGTACCACGACGGGCAGCCTTTCACCTCTGAGTCCGGCGACCATAACTACGAATTCATACCCTACGTCGATGGCTATCCGCAGTGACGATAGCTGGTTGTTCGTGACCAATCTCAACCAGGCAAACCTTTCGCAGTATGCCATCACTCCTTCCAGTGGAGGGTTGACGCCGCAAACGCCAGTCCAGACCGATAACTTCCCCTGGGGAGTAGCGGTGAAGTAATGCGGCGACGTAGGATTTGCGCTCCTGAGCGGCGATTAAGTCGGAATTTTCAGAATCAGATAGCTGCCGACCAAAGCGAAGATCAGATCGGGGGACCATGCCGCCAAAGCCGGCGGAAGCTGGCTGAGATCGCCCATGGCCTCGAATAATCGCGACACAACCGTATAGACCACGGCAATACCCACCGCGACCGCCACGCCCGTGATGGCGCCCTTCTTTGCTGCCGAAAGAGAAAACGGAACGGCCAGCACGGCCATAATCAGCGTAATCAGCGGAAACGACAGTTTCTTATTCAGCTGCACGCGTAGCCGCACCACGTCAAAGCCGCTTTGCTGCAGGTCGCGGATATAGCGGCGCAACTCCTCGTAATTCATTTCGGAATACTGTTTCACTTCCTTCTTGAAATAGGAAGGAGACTCGCTGAGCTCCGGGAATGTGGAGACCTCGAATGTGCGGTAGCCGGCGATGGCAGCGCCGTGCAGCGAGCGCTCCCAACCCTGTTCGAAGATCCAGCGGTTCATACTATCCGCCCAGTGAGCGCGATCGGCGTGGATGCGCTCCGAGACGACAAAGCTGGCAGGATCAATTTGAAAAATGGTGACGTTGGCGAACTGATCGCGGTCGGGATCGAAAAACTGGTAATAGTAAATGTCATTGTGCTGGCCGAAGATCCACTTGCGGTCGGGACGTAGATAAGTTTGCGCCGGTTTGCCCTTGATCTGGTTATGCAATGCCTCCTGGCGCTTGTTGGTGTGAGGCAGATAGAACTGGTCGGCGAAAAATAATCCCGCCGCGAGTACTGCCGCTGCGACAATGACAGGCGCTACGATGCGGTAGATGCTGGTTCCGGTGGCTTTGATCGCGGTGATCTCGTTGGACCGGTTCATCAAGCCGAACGTGATCAGCACGGCAAGGAGCATGATCAATGGTGCAACGCTATAGAGCAGGTAGGGCGCAACATTCAGTAAATATTCCGCAACCACGGTGAAAGGTGTCTGATTGCGCAGAATATCGCCGAGCAACTCGAACAGCGTGAAAACCAGCAACAGAACCAGAAATGAAGAGAGAATCATTCCCAGATAAACAAAAAAATCGCGCAGCACGTAGTCATCGAGCAGCGTGGGGAAACTGACGCTAAAGACGCGACGTCGAGTGGAGGCGCGCTCGAAAGCATTGGCGGTGTCTCTGCGTCCCAATCGGAATGCCGGAACGTGGCCGTTAGTATGGGGCTTGTCGCGTTTGCCCCAAAGCCGGATCGCCGATAGCGCAATCGGTCGCCGCTCCGCCTGCCAGAGCAAGATCGCGCCGGCGGCGAAGAACGCAAGATTCGCCAGCCACGCTCCGAACATCGGCCCAACCTTGCCTTGCCGCGCCAGCGACACTCCGATCAGCGAGACGAAGTAGTAAACGAAAACCAGCGCGATGGTGAGGACAAAGCCGCCGGACTTGCCGCTTTTCTTTGATGAAAGTCCAAGAGGAATTCCAACCATGGCCAGCACCAGGCAGGCTGTAGGCAGCGCGAACCGGCGATGAAATTCGATGAGGTACCATCGCGCGGATACGGGATCGACTCGCCGCGCATAATCGCGCAGCGCCGAAGTGCTCACCAGTCCAACTGGAATCTGCTCGTCGGCTTTGTTTTCGGTGGAAGGAAGTTCGATGGGAATGTCGGTCTGCTGGAAGGTCGATATCTGGTAATGATCGGCCAGCTTGGGGTCGGTTTCGTGCGTGGCACCGTCGATCAGGTGCAGATGCAGGCGATCCTGTCCCTCCGGCACAAGAATGCCTTCATGCGCCAGCGTAATCCGCGGATTGGCCGGGTCGGAAATGTCGGCGAGAAAAACGCCCTTCCACACCGCGGCGCCTTGCGCGGTATGCACGTCCTGCACGTAGAGGACGATCTTGGGAAAGCCTTCGTAGAAAACTCGGGGTTGCACTTCGAAGGAAACCTGCGAGCCTTTCAGTTGATCCTCAAGATGCCCCAACGAAGCCAGCGACCACGGCGCCAGATATAGCCCGTTGAACAACGCCAGCGCCCACGCTCCGACCACAAAAATTGCCAATATGCGGCCGAAGCTCCATACCCCCATGCCGCTCGCCCGCATGGCGGTGATCTCGCTATCCGCGGCGAGGCGGCTCAGCCCAATCAGAATCCCCACCAGCACGCTCATGGGGATGGTATAGGTGAGCGCGAGAGGCACCGTGTAAAAGAAAATTTCAGCCACGCTGGGCAGCGGTGCGCTGGCCCGAACCACAAGTTCGAGAATGCGTCCCAGGTCGCGCGTGAACAACACGAAAGTGAATATGCCCGCGCCGATCAGGGCGTGCGAACTTACTTCGCGAAGGATGTAGCGGGTGAGAATCCGCATGGGGACGCTTCTGACCGCAGTCTAGCATGGGCTTTTCGCGGACGAGTGAATAGGAACTTGCTATCCGGCTTTTAGAAACAGCGCGCCCAGCGGAGGCAGGGTGAGTCTTAGCGAATAAGAGCGGCCGTGAGCAGGCGCTTCCTCGGCCTGAACTCCGCCGAGATTGCCCACTCCGGTGCCGCCGTATTCCGATGCATCGCCGTTCAACAGTTCGCGCCAGTAGCCGCCATGCGGTACGCCAACACGATAGCCGACGCGCGTGATCGGCGTGAAATTGCAAACGATAAGAACTGTTTCGCTGGCAATTTCACTCTTGCGCAACAGCGAAATTGTACTGGTGAGGTTATCGTTGCAATCCACCCACTCGAACCCAGCGGCGTTGTTATCGAGAACATGCAGCGCAGGTTCGGTGCGGTACAGCCGGTTCAACTGACTCACCCATTCCTGCAAGCCGCTGTGCACCGGATACTGAAGCACATGCCACTCCAGGCTGGTGTCGTGCGCCCACTCGCGAACCTGGCCGAACTCGTCTCCCATGAACATCAGCTTCTTTCCAGGCTGGGCGTACATGTATCCGAACAACAGCCGCAGGTTGGCAAAGCGCTGCTTTTCGTCACCCGGCATCTTTCCGATCAGCGACCCCTTGCCGTGCACCACTTCATCATGCGACAGCGGCAGCACAAAATTTTCCTGGAACGAATACAGCATGCGGAACGTGAGCTTGCTGTGATGATATTTGCGATGAATGGGATCCTGTTTGAAATATTCAAGAGTGTCGTGCATCCATCCCATATCCCACTTCAGGCCGAAGCCTAGGCCGCCCAGATAGACCGGACGAGAAACCATGGGCCATGAAGTGGATTCTTCCGCCGTGGTCTGAATTGCGGGATGCTCTTTGTAAGCTTCCTGATTGAAGCGCCGCAGGAAGTCGATGGCCTCGAGATTCTCTCTTCCGCCGAATTTGTTGGGAATCCACTCACCTGCTTTGCGCGAGTAATCGAGGTAAAGCATGGAAGCAACGGCATCCACGCGCAAGCCATCGATGTGATATTTGTCGAACCAGAACATGGCACTCGACATCAGAAAGCTACGAACTTCGCTACGCCCATAGTTGAAGATGTGCGTCTTCCAATCGGGATGGAAACCTTGCCGCGAATCGGCGTGCTCGTAGAGATGTGTACCATCGAAATAAGCAAGCCCGTGTGCATCGGAAGGGAAGTGCGATGGCACCCAGTCAAGGATCACGGCAATGCCATGCTGGTGCAGGTAATCGACCAGATACATGAAATCCTGTGGCGTGCCGTAGCGCGAAGTCGGCGCGAAGTAACCAGTGGTCTGATATCCCCACGACCCGTAAAACGGATGCTCCATTACCGGAAGAAACTCAACGTGAGTGAAGCCCATGCGGCCCGCATATTCCGCGAGACGCGGCGCGGTTTCGCGATACGTCAGCGGTCGGTTATGTTCCTCAGGAACGCGCATCCATGAGCCGAGATGCACTTCATAAACTGCTTGCGGGGCACGCAAAGAATTGCGGGCTTCACGTTTTTCCATCCAGTCGCGATCGCCCCATTGGTACTCGAGATCCCAGACTACGGAAGCGGTGCGCGGAGGCTTTTCGTGCAATAAGCCGAGCGGATCAGCCTTGTCAACGTGATAGCTATGGCGGTTCGATTCGATGTGGAATTTGTAAAGCGCGCCCTTATTTACTCCAGGAACGAATCCTTCCCAGATGCCGGAGTCGCCGCGGCGCTCCAGCAGGTTACTTCGCTCACCCCACGAGTTGAAACTGCCAATCACTGAAACCAACCGCGCATTCGGAGCCCAGACGCTGAACATGGCGCCGGCTTGGCCGTCGCGTGTGATCAAATGAGCGCCCATGGTCTCATACATGCGATAGTTGCTGCCCTCATTGAATAAGTAGAGATCCTGATCCGAGAGGAGCGTCTGGCGCTCTGAGGGGACGTGGGTGGGAGTTTCTGGCATTTTCCGCGTTCTTAGTGTACCGGAAGATAGCAATCGCCATATACGGGGCCGATGTATACCGCGCAATTGAAATGGTCAAGGTCCTCTTGCGACTTGTCAGCTAGCACGTCTTCAAGTGCCCCGGCTTAACCAAATCGCCATGCTAGACTGACTTTTCCTCCATGCCCGCCCTGCGTCTGATCCTCCTCTGGCACCAGCACCAGCCTTTTTATAAGGATTTGGTGACGGGCGAATATCGCCTGCCTTGGGTGCGGCTGCATGCGCTCAAAGATTATTACGGCATGGTGAAGTTGCTGGATGAGTTTCCTGAAGTCCACCAGAACTTCAATCTGGTGCCCTCGCTGATTACGCAGATCCAGGATTATGTCGTTGGAACCGCGCAGGATCCATTCCTAAAGGTCGCAGCCAAGCCGGGCAATGACCTAAGCTTGCATGAGCGGCTCTTTGCTCTGCAATATCTGTTTCAGGCTAACCCGGCGAATCTGATTGCACGCTACCCTCGTTATCGTGAACTTTGGGAAAAGTTTCGGGAGCATGGCTTCTCCGCTGAGAAGGCAGAAAAATATTTTCAGCCGCGGGACTTCACCGACCTGCAGGTGCTTTCACAGATGGCGTGGTTCGACGAATTCTTTCTGGACGAGAAGGACGTTGCCGCACTCATCAAAAAGGAGCGCAACTACTCTCTCGAAGATCAAAGTTTTGTAATTGCGCGCGAGCGGGAACTGATGGCCAAGGTTTTGCCGGCCTACGCCGACGCCGCGAAGAAGGGATCGGTCGAGATTTCGGCAACACCTTTTTATCATCCGATTCTTCCCCTGGTCTGCGACACCCATGCTGGTGCCGCTTCCTCGCCGGGACTGCCTTTGCCGCAGAACCGTTTTCGTCATCCGGAAGATGCGCGCGAACAACTGGTGCGCGCGCTTGACCTCCATCAAGAAGTATTCGGCGTGCGGCCTCGCGGCGTTTGGCCGTCGGAAGGCAGCGTCTCGGAAGAGACGCTGGCGATTGCGTACAGCCTCGGCGTCAAATGGATGGCCACCGATGAAGGCGTGCTCGGCCGCAGCACCGGAGTCTTCTTCCAGCGCGACGGCAACGGCCGGCTGCCCACGCATCTCGCCGAACGACTCTACAATATTCACCACTATGAGAACGGACCGACCGAGATGCATATGGTGTTTCGAGACCATACGATTTCAGACATGATTGGTTTTGTCTATTCGGGCATGGATCCCACAGATGCCGCGGCTCATCTCTTGCATAACATTAAAGAAGCAGCGCAACCAGTGCTCGCACAAGGGCGCGACGCCGTGGTCTCAGTCATCCTCGACGGAGAGAATGCCTGGGAATATTATCCGAAGTCCGGACGCGACTTCTTGCGGAGATTTTACGATGCGCTGCAGCGTGAGGGAGGGCTGGAGGCAGTCACGGTCTCGGAGGCGATTTCGCGTCATCGTAACGTATCACCTTTAAAGTCTCTCGTGCCGGGATCATGGATCAACGCCAACTTCAACGTCTGGATCGGCGCTCCTGAAGACAATCGGGCATGGGACTACTTGCACCACGCGCGCGAATTTTACGCACAGAACTCGGCCCGCGCCAGCGAAGCGCAAAGAAAATTAGCGTTTGAAGAAATCCTGATCGCCGAAGGCAGCGACTGGAACTGGTGGTACGGCCCCGAGCATCACTCGGCCAACGATCGCGACTTTGACGAGCTTTACCGCAAACATCTTTCGAACATTTACCAGGCACTGGGTGCGACGCCGCCCGATTATTTGGCGCAGCCCATCACGGGCGGGGAAGTGCGTCCGGCCTTCACTCCGCAAACCGCCTACATTCGTCCTCGCATTACCGGCGATAAGGTTCGCTACTTCGAGTGGATGGGAGCGGCCATTTTTACCGCCGACCAGCGCGCCGGGGCGATGCACGGAAAACAATTCCTGCTGGATTCCGTGTATGCCGGGATAGATAGCAGGTTTGTGTACGGACGATTGGACTTTGCCGGTCCGGTTCCAGACACGGAACTGGATGTAGTCGTGAATCTGGAATCTTGGGCCAGCGAAGAAGCGCGTCCGCGGCGGGCTCTGCGGCTCGACGCCAAGATGCGAGACCGCAAACTGACGGAGTGGCAGGTTGAGGGCCGGGAAGAATCGTTGACTGCTTCTTCCAATCCGCTCGAAGAGACAGCGAAGGCCGCTCTGCTTCGCAACTTTGAATTCCGGTTGCCCTTGAGTTGGCTGCTGGCGAAACCTGTCGCGCCGGCGACTTCCGGTGCGACCAGCGGAACTTTGAGCGAGTCCAAACGAGGAGTCGCGGCCATCGCGCCGACCAGCCGGCTCAAATTGCGCTTCAGTCTTTGGCATAATCGTTTGCCCGTGGATGCGCTTCCGGTGGAGGGCTGGGTTGAGCTTCAGTTGGTGAGCGAATGGGAACTGGCAGCGGGGATGTAGGTCACTGAGAGCCTGATTTGCCGCCGTTTCCGACAGTGATCAAAGATCTGCCGGGCTCGCGTCTGGGTCATCACTTCGTCGGCGCCCGTGACTGCCTGGGTGGTAGGAAGCCGCAGCAAGCTAATCTGTGTGAAACGGCAGAAGCAAACGCGAGCTTCCATATCAACTTCTTCGAACCATGTACGCGGTGCTGTGGTGAACGTGCCCTCCGTAGGTGAGAGCGATCCAGACATTCACGTCAGAGAAAAGGAATGATCTCGAAAATCTTGGCATTGTCCAGATCCAGTGTTCCCCGTCGTTTCGAGCGCAACGATGGGAAGCGATACGCGCCGCGCGGCCCGGTCGCCGCGGCTCTTCAGTTCCTGCTCGACACTCCGCAAGACTAATTCTTTGACTGACCGTCCCTTTTGGCTGCTTTGCCTTTGAGTTCGCGGTACAGAGGATCCGGTATATCCACGGTAGTTCTCACTTGTGCAGTGTGCCATATTTATGGCTGTATGAAAATGGCGTTAAGCCGGCCAAACAAAACGGGCCGATTTGGCCCGGGATTCATTCCGCGAAATACCGTGATTTATTGTCCCGAACTGGCCACTGCCGGGGTCATCGTCAACGGACGATTAAGTTCTATCGTCAATGTAGTCCCCGCAGGTAACGTCGCCGAATGATGCTTGCTCAACCAGTGTGCGCCGGTTGAACCCGCGCCCACAGCTCCGCCAATGAGCACTCCCGGCGGACCGCCGATCAGGCCTCCAATCAGCATGCCCCCGGCCGTTCCGCCGCCCGCTTCCATTTCATCGCGACGGTCATGACCCGATCCTTTGAATTCGCCTTCTTGATTTACGTCCGTCCCTTTAATGTCGGTATCGACCAGCGTGGCATCCAGAGAAATTCGTTCACCCCCGGGCAGCACCAAAGTTTCGGGCGCAATTCCGATGGTCGGCTTGCCTGCGATGCGGCGCGGTTCCGCCACTTTGGTGACGCGGCCCTCCAGGGTGGCTCCCGCGGGGATTACAGTCTTTCCGTCGAGCACTACGGCTCGGGTCAAGCGTCCCTCGAAAGGATCTCCCGGCTTATTGCTGAAGGTGGCGAGGGTTGTTTCGAGCTTAACCATCAGCGCTGTGCCAGCTGGTACCGGTGAGCTGGTTTGGGCGGCGGCCATCGCTGCCAATAGCAGGATGCAGGGCAGAACTGTCAACTTCTTCATGGCTCCTCCACGGATCTTGCAACTGCTTAAGGTATCCGACTGTTCCTTTCGACTCTAGATTAGACGGATGGCCGGAACAACATCTGGAGTTGCTTTGGAACCAGCGAAGATAAGGGGTCTGGCATGGTCCAATTCAAGTCCGCGTAGATGTTCATCACGCGGCGGTGCGTGCTGTCACATTTTAGGCGATGTTCGATCCGTTATAATCAAACGTTTTGAAACGACTTCATGGCGAAGATATACGACAGTCATCGGCTGCCTGACTGGACGTCGCTTGAACTTGAACTCAGGCGGTCCCGGCATAGTAGTCGATGACGATACGAAATCCATTGCTGTGCGAAGGGACGGTAAAGATTTCATGACGAATATAAGCGCAATCATTGGGCGCGAGGTGCTGGATTCGCGCGGCAATCCTACGGTAGAAGCAGAAGTACAACTGGCGAGCGGCGTTGTTGGCCGCGCCATCGTTCCCAGCGGCGCATCCACTGGCGAGCACGAGGCGGTCGAACTGCGCGATAACGATGACACCCGCTTTCTCGGCAAAGGCGTGCTCAAAGCAGTAGAGAACGTGAATGGCGAAATCGCGGATGCACTGGCGAATTGGGACGCCTCCGATCAGCGCGCGCTGGACCAGAAGATGATCGAACTGGATGGCACGGAAACCAAAGCACGGCTGGGCGCGAATGCAATTCTTGCAGTCTCAATGGCAGCGGCACGTGCGTCTGCGAACGAATACGGCTTGCCGCTCTACCGCTATCTCGGCGGTGCGGGCGCCAATACGCTGCCGACACCGATGATGAACATTCTCAACGGTGGAGCCCACGCCGATAACAACGTCGACTTCCAGGAATTTATGGTGATGCCGGTGGGCGCGCCGTCATTTTCGGAAGCATTGCGATGGGGCGTGGAAGTTTTTCATACACTCAAGGCGGTCCTCAAGAAACGCGGCTATAACACTGCGGTCGGCGATGAAGGTGGATTCGCGCCCTCGGTGAAATCGAATGTCGAGGCCATCGATGTGGTGCTGGAAGCAATTGAGCAAGCCGGTTATAAGCCGGGAGAAGAGATCGCCATCGCTCTCGATCCCGCCGCTAGCGAGTTCTATCAGGATGGCAAGTATGTCTTCAAGAAGTCGGATAAATCGGCGAAGAGTTCCGACGATATGGTGAAGTTTTACGCCAAGTGGGTGAAAGATTACCCCATCGTTTCATTGGAAGATGGACTCTCGGAGGAAGACTGGGACGGATGGCAGAATCTGACTAAGGAACTCGGGGGCAAAATTCAACTCGTAGGCGATGACATCTTCGTCACCAATATTCAAATCTTCGCTGAAGGCATTGAGAAGGGAATTGCCAACTCTATTCTGATCAAGCTCAATCAGATCGGAACGGTCAGCGAGACTTTGGATGCAATCGACCTCGGGCGACGGAATGGTTACACGTCAGTGATTTCGCACCGCTCGGGAGAAACGGAAGACACTTTCATTGCGGACTTTGCTGTGGCTACGGGTGTTGGCCAGATCAAGACCGGCTCCGTCTCGCGCACCGACCGTGTCGCGAAATACAACCAGCTACTGCGAATTGAACAAGAATTAGGCGACGGTGCCAGGTTCTTAGGACTGAAGGCGTTGAATTATAAAGGGTAGGCTGCCAATGCCGATTTGTGATTGACTTAGTTTACGACTTAGCTAAGAATAGGTTATATGGAAGTTAACATCCACGAAGCCAAAACCCATCTCTCTCGCCTGCTCGAGCGCGTGGCGTCAGGCGAAGAAATCGTTATCGCCAAGGCGGGCAAGCCCGTGGCGAAGTTGGTGGCGATTCCTTCGGAGCGTCCGCGATTCAAGCTGGGTTCAGCCAAGGGCGAATTTGTGGTTCCCGACGATTTCAACGATCCCTTGCCTAAAGAGATCGAAGATTTGTTCTGGTAATGAAAGTTCTCATCGATACACATGTTTTGCTTTGGGGATTGCAGAACGAGGAGAAGCTGTCTGCGAGAGTGCAAACTCTTCTACCTCATGCCGACGTTTGGATCAGCGTTGCCAGTCTGTGGGAAATTATCGCGAAGGCGCAAATTGGCAAACTCACTCTTCCCATGCCCGCGGGGGACTACTTGTCTGTAAAACTGAAAACCAACGGAATCTTGATTCTGCAGATCACCTTCGATCACGTGAAGCGTGTCGAACGGCTGGCGCTGCACCATCGCGATCCGTTCGACCGGATACTGATTGCCCAGAGCCTTGAGGAGAATCTTCCTATAGTTACTGCTGACCCTTTGTTCAGTCAATATCCCGTTCAAGTCATCTGGTGATTCTGAATTGGTCTACCCGGCAGTCCCTCTTCGAAGAACATTTCGAGCGTAGTTTCAAAACCCCATCGTGTCATCAGCCGACGGCCCATAAGTCGCAGGTACCGGCTTGTCGTTCAGTCGCAGATACACGCCCAGCTGCGCGCGATGATGAACCATGTGATTCAGAAACATCTCCCGGTAAGCCAGAAATCGCTGCCCTTCAAAGATCGTCTTGCCCTGAAAGCTCAGCTTCCAGTTTTCTTTCCACGCGCTGTCTGGAGTGGCCTGCAGGGCGGCGCGAACCTTGGCTGTACCTTCATCAAAAGCCTGCACCAGTTGAGCGGAAGATTCAAACGGCAACGGCTTGACGCTGCCCTTGGAAAAGTCGAGCTCAGGCGTAGTCAGGATCGTTAATCCAAAGCCCGCCAGCTGCGCCAGGTGAGGCGCCAGTTTACCCAGCGGCATGGATTTAGCATGAGGCGCATATTCTTTCTTGTCCACGGGAACGCGCTCCAG
>Ga0182024_10012316_pt1 | contig 16945 bp, 21 predicted proteins | sample P32metaG_FD_120480 | JGI IMG/M metagenome (GOLD analysis project Ga0182024, IMG submission 120480) | Permafrost microbial communities from Stordalen Mire, Sweden - P3-2 metaG (Illumina Assembly) | ecosystem: Environmental > Terrestrial > Soil > Wetlands > Permafrost | place: Sweden: Stordalen...
CGTGGCGCCGGCGATGTTCACCAGTTCGACCTTCCCACGTTCAAACTTCCTAATCTCGGTCGAGGCGGACATATTCTTGACTTCGTAGATTGGCATGAGCACTGTCATCTGCGAAATCTTCTAAAAGGTTTTCTCCAGGAAGGGCTCACCTCCATTTTGTGAGCATCTCCTCCTGCGGAACGTGGCCGTGCTGATGTAAAAAGAGCCTAGCCAACCAACAGATGCAATCCTACCGACAGCAGGATTCGCACCATAAGACAGATTTGGCCGCGATGCGAAGGGACGAATGCCAAGAAATGGCCGAGGACGCGATTGTCTCTCCCGGAGAGATCAAGAAGGAGCAGCCGTCTTCCGCGGGGGAACGGATGGCCAGTTGGGATGGCCGATACCTTAACTAAGAATGCATTCGAACCCGGTCAAGAATATGCTGACTCTGCGTCGCGGTCTTAGCAACAAGGCGACCGCGCTAATCTTCCTTCCCCTCTTGGCGCTTGCGGCAGCTTCGCTCGTTCCGTTCGCCCATGCTCAGCCCACGGTCGTCGCGACCGTGAACGTGGGAGCCAATCCCTACGGCGTCGCCTACGACTCCGGCAAGGGCGAGGTGTTCGTAACCAATACCAACGGCAACACTACCTCCGTGATATCGGACAGCACTAACGCGGTGGTGGCGACCGTGAAGGTGGGAGATCGACCTGAGGGCGTGGCCTACGACTCCGCCAAGGGAGAAGTGTTTGTGGCCGATACCGGCTCCAATATGGTCTCAGTGATATCCGACGGGAACAACAAGGTCATCGCGAACGTGCCGGTGGGACTTTCCCCCTATCGAGTGGCTTACGACCCCGCCATGGGTGAGGTCTTTGTGGCCAATTCCGGTTCCAAAAGCGTCTCCGTGATATCTGACAGCAACAACGAGGTCGTCGCAAACGTGACCGTAGGAAACGCGCCCAACAGTGTCGTCTATGACCCCGCCAAGGGAGAGGTCTTCGTTGCGAATGGCGGCTCCTACACGGTATCCGTCATCTCTGACAGCACCGACAAGGTCGTCGCGAACGTAACAGTGGGAAGTACGACCTACGGGCTAGCCTACGACTCCGGCAAGGGCGAAGTGTTCGTAGGGAATTCTGACGCTAACAAGGTCTACGTGATATCCGATAGCACCAACGCTGTCGTGGCGAACGTCACCTTATCGATAGCGATTGTTCCCCACGACCTTGCCTACGACTCCGCCAAGGGCGAGGTCTTCGTCGCCGGTGGCGTCTCAACCGCTATCCCTGTGATATCCGATAGCAGCAATATGGTCGTCGCAAACGTTACGGTAGGAGTCGAGCCCAGCGGCGTAGCCTACGACTCCGGCAAAGGCGAGGTCTTCGTAGCCGATACCGGCTCCAGTGCCGTCTCCGTGATATCCTATTCCGCATCGTCCTCAACGACCGCGGCTAGTTCCACGACGACCACCCTGCCCACGAGCGCCACAAGCCAAAGTTCGACAACGACTCAGAGCTCCACATCGAGCTCAACGGCGGTGCCAGAGTTCCCGTATCAATTTATTATAGCGGCTGCCTTTACCGTTCTTCTGGCGACATCATATCTTCTGGTTCGGCGCCGCACATCGCTCAGGGGCCGTGTTGGTCAAGAAGCATCGGCAAGCGCCTGAGATCAGTTCATCCAACGCAAAAGAGCCATGAAAAGGGTGGACCGGGACATGCAGCCCCATCATCCGGCGAGCCTCGAAGACTCGCCCGTAAATTCCTTCGGCTTCCGGATTAAGGTTCCTCTCGTCACCGAAACTCGCGGCGGATCCGGTACCCGAGCACGATCGATGCTAGCCAGAGAGCCACGGCTATCGCGGCGACATAGTAGAGCCGGACCGTCAAGAGAATGAGGGCAGGCTCGGCCGAGAGGAACATGAAGCCGAAGAAGAACAGGTTGTCGGCCACCCGAATGTGGGAGGTCGCCTTCATGTCCTTCTTCCGTATCGGGAGGACGACCCTGAAGTAATACGTGGCAGCAAAGCTCATGAGGAACGTCGATATCGTGACCGCAGACAGGCTGAGCTGGAAGAGGCGTGGGTCGAACTCTCCGGCACTGGCGACGTCGTAGTAGATTACCAGTAGGAAGGTCAGTATGGCGATGCAGGTCCCAACGAGCCCCCAAGCGATGGTCCTGTTCGTGTTCGCGTATTCGATTTCCTCCCGGGACGGCCCCTTGTCATCGCGTGAAGCCCCGCCTGCGCTGGCTGACTGCTCTGTCAAAGTCGGCTAACTACGTCTTCAGTTTCTCCTGAGCCTGCTTATATCTTCAGCAAGCTCACAGTGCAGGAACATAGACTCAATCGAACTGCTGGACAGAATCTGAATTACGTTGCCGGCGCTGGCCAATCTCATGAAAGTAGTCCCGATGTCGAACTGACCAGCCTCGAGGTCGTCGCTCAATGACGCTCATCGGCATCTCATAGGTCGGCGAACCTGATTCAGGCTCCGACGCTACTCCCTCTTGGGGGGGCGCACACGGTTAAATCACGGGCCCGGTGTCGCAGGAGAACGAGAAGAGGCGATGATGTCGAAAGGTCGCTTGTCGCAGGTGAAGTACCAGGTGCTCGTGACGGCGTCGCTCTTCTTCGGCCTGTTTTTCATAGAGTACCCACCCCTGTTCCAGCTGGGATACTGGGTTTGGCCGTACGCCGTCGGGTATACGGCTCACAAGATCCTGTCTGGGTTGTTCATCATCCTGAACCTCGGCATCACGCAATACGCGGTGAGACGATGGGGCTTCTTCCAGCATGCTCCGAAGGTCGAGGGGGACAAAATCCAGGAATCCGTGCCGGAGAGCCCACGCAGCCCAGGAGACAGCAGATGAGGTTTCGTTACTTATTCTTCCCGACAGTCTAAGAACTCCGCATTGGACCTGCTGCTATCATGGAGCGGAGGTAAGGACAGCGCGCTGGCGTTGCGCGCGCTGCAGAAACCCGGCCGGCAAAAAAGAGTCAAGGCCCTTCTTACGACGGTTACGGAAGAGTACGACCGAGTAAGCATGCACGGCGTCCGGAGACAATTGCTCCACGCTCAAGCGGCATCGCTGGGTCTCTCGCTGGAAGAGGTGTGGATTCCGAGGAACGCCTCGAACGCCATCTATGAAACGCGCATGCGGGTCGTCCTGGAGAAGTACTTTGCCCTCGGCGTGACCCGTGTGGCATTCGGCGACCTGTTCCTCGCGGACATCCGGACATACAGGGAGACCAGGCTTCGGGAGATCGGGATGAAGGGTGTCTTCCCGCTCTGGCATAGAAAGACCGACAGGCTGGCCGCGCAGTTCGTCGACCTCGGGTTTAGAGCGGTGACCTGCTGCGTGGACTCGAAGAGGCTCCCGAGGGAGTTCTGCGGCGTTCCGTACGACCGCGAATTTCTGGCCCGGTTGCCACCGGACGTCGACCCGTGCGGCGAGAACGGGGAGTTCCACACTTTCGTCTTTGACGGTCCTCTCTTCAAGAGGAAGGTAGACTTCGAGCTGGGAAACGTCGTCTCGAGAGAAGGATTCTACTTTGCGGACCTGATTTCAACAGGATGACCCACACGGACTCACCCTAGTCAAGTGGCACGCGTGCGGGATTTTCCCCTCCCTCAGGAGAGAAAGAGAAGGTACCTGCCTTTACTCGCACGGACCACCGCAGGGGCTCTCACAACACTCACTGTTTCCCCAGTCGAAGGTGTAGTAATTTCCGTCATCGTCCTGGATAGAGAGCCAAGAATCTCCTTGCTTGAAGACAAGCTCCTTCCCGGAGGGCTTTGCGGTTGATTTTCGCTTTGAGGGAGCATCGATCCCAAATATCCCTACAACCGGAAGTTTGGGAGTCACCCTCAGTTTCTTGCTTACTAACGCCACCATGCTCTTCAAATCCGGCGATTCTTTAAAGCGCGCAATCTCCTTCTCCGTCAGTCGGACTTTTCTTTCCTTGCCCGTCCGCACTATCTCTTTCTTGGTGAGTACGTACCCATGCGGCATTCTATAATCGACCCATTTTCTGCCGACTTTTTATTTAAGTTTATTCCCGGCTGCTTTCTTCGCTGACTCAAGGTCATAGCCGGAGAGGGTGTCTGCTTTGCCGACCTGATTCCCGTCTCCGTCGACCGTCTATCTCTTCGCTGAGCTCGCGACGAGCGGTGAAGCCGCCGGGACGAGCCCCAGCGCGGCCTCTCCGGGGTCGATTCCGGCGCTGTGTAGCGACTCCATGATCGCGTGGACCAGCTCCATCGCTGACACAGGGCTCAATTCGACGGCCACCCTTGCGCTTGGCCCCTCCTTCTCGTTGAGGAAGTCTATGTTGACGCCCTGCGGCATCGAGGTGTGGTAGGAGCAGTCGTATGTGACGACGACCTCGTCGAGCTTGAACCACCCGTCGGCGGCCTTCCCCGCTCCCGCTACCTTCGCCCTCTGTACTAGGCCGGTGCACATGCCCATGACCTCCTATGAGCTCCCCGGCGTCCCCAGGCTCCTCTCCAAGAACGCGAAGACCTTCTTCCAGCCGTCGACGGCCTGCTCCTGTCTATAGGCAGACCTGTCGTAGTAGAAGAAGCCGTGACCCGCCTTTGGATACGTGTGGAACTCGTAGCTCTTCCCGAACTTCTTGAGAGCCTCCTCCTGCTGGACGACCTGCTGGGGAGTGGGGAACTGGTCTTCCTCCCCGAATATACCCAGCAACGGGCACGAGAGGTCCTTGGTGTAATCGATGGGCGCGACGGGTGTCTTAGTGGTCAGCTCCTCCGGCGTCATGACGACGCGCCCTCCCCAGCAGTCCACGACCGCGCTGAAACCGGCGCTCCTGCAGGCTGCGAGGAACGCGTGACGGCCTCCCGAGCATGTCCCGAAGACGCCGACCTTGCCGTTGCACGTCGGGAGCGAGCTGATGAAGTCTCTGGCTCCCGCGGCGTCGCCGACCGCCTGGTCATCGTCTACCCCTCCAGCGGCGCGGACCTTGGCCGCGACGTCCTCGGGCGACCCGTGGCCGAAGCGATAGTAGACGTTGGGGCTTATGGCCAGGTAGCCGTGATACGCGAACCTGCGCGTGGCCTCCCTGTACCATTCATCCCATCCAGGAGCGTGGTGGATCAGTACAATCCCCGGATAGGGGCCGGGGCCGAGCGGCCGGGCAAAGTACGCGTTGATGACGTCTCCATTGTACCCCTTCATCATCACCGTCTCCGCGAGCATTCCCTCATACATATCGGTCCGGTACGGTTGCTGGTGCGACAAGATGGCCTGAGTTTCGGAGCTGTACGCTTAAAGGATTCCCAAGGCCGGCCGAGACGGCGCGGTAATGCAAGCTAGATTCGAGCCATAGGTTAAGTAGGTGTCTAGGGCTTTCTTCGCGTGTGGTAGTAGCCCCCCTCGTCTATGTAGGGCTCATTGCAGCGGCGATCGTATCCTTCTGCATAGCTTTGGTGGAGGCGACGTACCTCACCGTGAAACGGCCTTCGCTGTTCTCCATGCAGAAAGAAGGTTCGCGTAGGGCCGGGTTTGCGCTCAAGATAACCGAAGAAAAGGCGAAACTCGTCAGCGTGACCACCTTCATCGATACGGTAGCAAACGTCGTCCTCGTCACGACGATGGGAATAGCGCTATCGGACCTCTTCGGACCCCTCGGGTGGCTCGTGAGCGTCTTGGTCGGGTCGTTGCTGATAATGGTCTTCCTCTCCCTCATCCCGAAGACAATAGCGGTGGAGAATCCGGTGAAGATGGCCGTCGCCCTTTCACCCGCTACGCTTGGCACCATCGATGCCCTGTCACCCGTCGCCGGACCGCTGGCGGGCTTCGCGAAGAGGATTGCTGCGTTCATGGGGGGCAAGCGTGTCTACCGCGAGGATGAGATATTTGAGGAGATGGAGAGCGCTCTCGACATGCTAGAGGCCGACGGCCGGTTCGGGCCTGACGCAGGAAGGATGATCAGGACGACCCTCGCCTCCTCCCAGTATACAGTCATGGACGTGGCGACCCCGTCAAAGAAGATAGTCTCGGTAGAGGCGGACGCGACCGTGTTGGAGGCGCTCAAGGTGATGGGGTCGTCTCGCCACCCAAGAATCCCGGTCTTCGACAAGAGCAAGCAGGAGTTTGTGGGCGTGGTGACGTTTCGTTCGCTCTCGAGAGGAATCGCTGAGAACGGGGTCGGCGGGAAGACTTCGAAATATCTCGTCCAGCCCGCAAAGGTCGAGGCCGACGCATCTATCGTATCAGCCATGGACAGCATGAGTACCGCAGGGGTCACGATAGCCTTCGTCTACCAGGACGGCGCGATGATTGGCGTGATTACGATAACAGACCTGCTGGAACGCATACTCGGTTTCAAGCTCGCCTGAGGTCGGGGCTAGGCAGATTACGAGGTAGCGGAGCTGTTGGATGGCGTTGTAGAGCCCTCATGACACGGAAAAACATCGTGTTGAGAGGAAGCAATGTCGGAGCCTACGATTCGGCGCCATCCAGGCCACTAATGCTCGTCGGGAGACTGATCTGCGTCGATGAGCTTGCGCTTTAGATCCGGACTCGCGTCTCGCTCGGCATCGGCGCGAGCGCGGGTTGCTATCGGCGCAGCGCCGGGAGGATCCACAAATCCGTTCTCATGGTCAATCCCAGGTTCCTTCTCATCGGGATTGTCTGAGCCGGGTATTTTGTCGTTCATTCCGCTGGCCTCATGCGACTCCTTGTGCCTCACCAGCTCGTCGAGGTCTTTGAAGTTCATAGAACACCTATCGCACTCGAATCCTTCATCTGGCAAATGCTCCATAGTAATCGATAATGGTGGCGGACTTTAGATTAAGTGTTGCGCATGAATAGTTGTGTAGCGAGCCTACACTAAACACACAAGATTATCCGAACACTCTTTTCGAGCGTGATGGGATTTCTGTGACGCGCGGCAGGTCATGGATGTCAAATTCCACCGTCGAGCCCTTCGATAGCGCTGCTCGGTCCGTCGTCAGTGCCAGAAGGTCGCAAGGACCCACGCTGCCGCGAAGGCCACGGCGGGGAAGACGGCCCACGAAAGCACTGTCTCCAGCGCTAGCCGGTCGTTGAGGATGTGCACCTTCTTCGTAAAGGCTGCTCCGAACATCCCTCCGAGGAGGCACTGGGTTATAGAGATGGGGAGGCCGAACAGGGTCCCCGCCCAGACGCTTATGGAGCTGCCGATGAACGTGGAAAAGACTCCGGCCGGGCTCAGCGTCAGCATCCTTTCGCCCACGGTGGCTGCGACCCGCCCCTTCCCGAAGATGACCATCCCCAAGATGGCCGAAGCCGTGACCACGAGAACCTGCGTTAGGCCGAACGTCTGGCCTGAGTCGAGCTCCGTGGCCCCCTCGATGAGCCCGATGTTATTGGCCCCTAAGACGTAGGCAATTGCTACGCAGCTCACAACGACCCCCACCCTGTTCAGGGTGTCGACGGAGACGAGGTTCATTCGGTCCGAGACGGCTCGAACCACATAGTAGATTGCAAAGGCGAGCGGCGCTGTGAGGAGTGGGGCGACGAACCAGAAGGCTACGACGATCGCGAGCGCACCGCCGTGGATGGCCAGAGAGTCGGCCACGAGCGCGCCGACGAACGCTCCAACCATCGTCGAGCTGAAGGAGACAGGGAGCTTGAGCAGCGTGAACAAGACCGCCGATCCGATGCTGATAACGAGGGTGACGTCGAGTACGTGGGCCGGAGCTGCAGGGGCGATGGAGCCCACCAGGCTATGGGTCATCTTTGAGCCTTCGGTGAGCACGCCCAGAAGCAGCCCAATGCCGGCTATCAGCAGTGTCTGACCGAGCGTGAGGGTGCCCGAGCCGCGGGCGTTCCCGATGAGAAAGGACGAGTTGTTCCAACCGAAGACGAACGCCAACAAAGAGCCCAGCAGGAGGGCCAGCGATTCATCCATAGCCCTTCGCTACCAGCACCAGGATGGCGTCGCTCGCGTTCTCCGAATTGTCCGCGACGTCATCGGCCGCGAAGATAAAGTCCCTGAGCTGGATCACCATCACCGGGTCGATCTGCTTTGTCTCCTCGAAGAGTCCCTTGAGGATAGGAAGCTTTGCCACATCAGCAGTCTCCTCTGCTTCCTGGACTTTCTGGACCTTCAAGAGGGCGGCACTCTTATCCGAATCCAGGGCCACGATGAGCTCCTGCAGCGAGGAGACCGCGGCGATGATCGCTTCCATTAACCTCGTCGTGTCTGGGGATAGCAGCAGGTCGAGGGCGTCCTTATCCTTCACCTTCCCCAGCATGAGGAGCCTCCCCGCGTCCTTGGCGGTATCGGCGATGGAGTCGATTGTCTTCATCAACCCCAGGATGTCCTCCCTTATGCCGCCGAAGAACGCGCCTTGCGCTACCTTGACGCTGAGATCCCTGTAGATGCTATTGGCCTTCGTCTCGAGGTCCAGGACGCTCCGATAGTGGCGGGCCGCTGCCGCGTCGTCCCCCTCGCCTACACTGGGGACGAGCTTGGTAAGCTCGATCACGGCTTCCTTGCAGACGTCCAAGTGCTCCATTATCCCATCGAGGATTCTGTTCTCCTTCCGATTTAGAAAGAATGACCGCAACGGCACCAGGCTGAACTTCGAGGGCTCGACCGATATTTAAGGCGTCGCCGGCCTCAGAGCATCGGAAGCCCTCTTGGGGGACCGATTGGGAAAGCCCTGTCGATCAGCGCCAGCTCTTCCTCTGTAAGGCGGACCTTCGAGGCCCCGGCGTTCTCTTCGACGTGTTCAGGAGTGGAGGCCTTCGGGATGGCGAAGACGGACGGACTACGGGTAAGGAAGCTAAGCGCGACCTGACGCGGAGTAGCGTGGTGGCCCTCAGCGATCTTCTGGAGAGCCTTTCCCCCGGCAGTGTCCGGGCCTGGAAAATCCCCGTGCCCGTAGGGGCTGTACGCGAGGACGGCGACGTCATGCTTCTCGCACCACGGCAGGATCGCGTGTTCTATCGCCCGGTCCTGCAGGTGATAGAGAACCTGGTTGGTGGTGATGCGGCCGCTGCCCCCGGCTGAGTCCCACGCATCCTCGAGATCCGGAACGTCGAAGTTGCTCACGCCCCACGAGGATATCTTCCCCCGCCGCTTCAACTCCTCGAACGACGAGATGGTCTCCTCCAGCGGGTAATCTCCCCTCCAGTGCAACAGGTAGCAATCGAGACTCTCCGTCTTGAGACGCGCCAGGGACCTCTCGCAGGCTTTGATCGTGCCCTCCCGGGACGCGTTCTGCGGCATGACCTTCGAGACGAGAAAGGCTTCGTCGCGGCGACCAGCGATGGCCTCGCCGACTATCTCCTCCGCCCGCCCGCTGCCATAGATCTCGGCGGTGTCGATCAGATTCATCCCCAGGTCCAGTCCGCGCCGCAGGGCGGCCACGACGCTCCGCCTATCGCTTCGTTCGATGTACCACGTACCTTCGCCTATTACTGAGACTTCTCTGTCTGTCCGACCGAACGGACGCTTCTCGAAACCTGTCTCGGAGCGCGGGGGCGAAGCGGTGCGCGGCAAAGTTGATTCCTCTTTGACTTTTCCACGCCCGCTTATGTCTTTCGACGGGTTTCTTGGACAGAACTCGGACTCGCTCGAGCCGGCTAGAGGGTCTCGATGCACGGAGAGGCGATTCACCCTTGCGATAGCTTCGCGACAAGCGTCCCGAAGTACGATGGCAGAGCATCGTATGGGTTCGGCATCCCCTTGTCCGTGATGTAGATGTAGCCCAAGTAACGCTCCGCCTCAGCGAGCCAGCTTGCGTCGATGGCCTGAACGCCGTAGGCAATCGCGGCATAGTTCTTCCGGCCTCCGGGCAGACCGGACAGGCTCGAAAAGGCTGGCAATCCCGCGTGCTCGTAGGTGACGAGCAGCTTGGCGGTCCCTACATAAGACGGAGCCCTCGTACCCGGGTTTGCGACCGTCAGAGACATCCCGTGAGACAGGGCGTGTCGGGTCAGGGTCGAATAGTAGTCCTCCTGACCCGGTTGAGAAGCGGCCTGATCGAAGAAGACGCCGTCAACGTGGTACCAGCTCTGGAAGAGGTCCATCTCTGCCTCGACCTGTGAGATCTCTCTCTGTGCGTAGCTCGTGTCGACGTAGCCCAGGACGACGACCCCCGCCTCCCGCAGAGCCGGGATTCCCTGTGCATAGTCGCCGTTCTGGCTCCGGCCGACGCCGTCGTCCGGGTTCACCACAGCGAGAATCGGGACGGCAGGGTAGGCTCGCTTCGTCTGCTTGACCGTAGCCCACGTACTGTCCGTCGGGTAGGTGTAGAGAGGTATCAGGACTCCTGTAGTCATGGCCATCGCAACGCTTCCTCCGTCATCATACCCTTCGGTCTGAATGCGTGCGCGTGCGGTCTTCTTCGGAGGATCTTCCCAATCCCGCAGCGATACACGGGATTACGGGCCATCGCTCCGGCTAGACGATGTCCGGCGATGATATGCATGCGCATTGCCATCCACTGGCGATTCGCGGGCCATAGACAGCGACGTGTCGCCTACGTTTCCTCGTAAATCGCTATGATCGTGGTGGCGTTCTGGTCGAGAGCTATCGTCCTGGTCGCGCTTGTGCCCCCGGAATCTTGCCAATAGCCGAACTTGTAATTCCCGAAGGAGAGGGTCATCTGGACCGTGTAGTTCTCTCCTCTGAACAGCACGAATGGAAGGAGGCTTCCGCCCGTGAACGACCCGGTATACGGGATGGTGGCATCAGGCGGCGTGATCGTCAGCCACAACCCGGGGGTGTGCTGGATGTAGCCCGTGTTGTTGAAGGTCGTGCCTATCTGGGTGCCGTTGGGGAACTCCGCGATGACGTTCAGCGTCACTGCCTGGGAAGGAGGCACGTATTCATAGACCGCATCGAACGTGGCGGTCGCGATGCCGGTCGAGTTGAAGGTTATCAGCTCGTATCTGTTCAGATCTCCATCGGAGAAGTGCCTGAAGAAGTAGTTCCCGGCAAAGTACGCGACCACCTGATAATGTAGCCCCGGCTCGAGGTTAGTGAAAGTCACCGGCGTGAAGCCGCTATCTATGGCATATCCGCCGACACGTAGGTCGATGAGGTAGCCGCTTATTGAAGTGCCGTTCAGAGCGGTGCTGTCCACGGTGATGCTGTATGGAGTCGGAGGAGGCGACTGCAGGGTGGTTGTGAATACGGCCACGAGCGATTGCTGAGAAGAATTAGCAGTCAATGGGATGACCCTTGAGGACCAAGCGTTGGACCATTGGTTGAAGAAGAGGCTCTTCGAATCTGAGACGGTGACGGTGTAGTTCTGACCGCTCACAGTCTGGAAGGTCACAGGGGTGTATCCGGTACTGGCATTCTGACCATTGACCTCCAGCTCTGTGTATACTCCTGTTATCGCGGTCCCGTTGGCGTACTGCGAAGTGACAGCAATCGTAGAAGGTCCAGAGCTTGAGGTACTTTCCGCGCTAGTGCTGGAGCTTGAGGCGGTGGTGGAGGTGGAGTTGATGGTCGAGGTTGAGGTCGAACTTGAAGTGGAGGTGAAGTTGATGGTCGAGGTTGATGTGCTCGTCGAGGTTGATGTGCTCGTCGAGGTTGATGTGCTCGTCGAGGTTGATGTGCTCGTCGAGGTTGAAGCAGATGTGGAGCCGGTGGTCGTTGAACTGGAACCTGAACTCGTAGCTGAGGTCGAGCTGGTCATTGTAGTCGTGCTCCCCGTGCTTGTCACGCTACCTGTGCTCGTCGTGGTACTTACGCTGCTCGTTGATGTGAGGGCACTCGTCGCGCTACCGCTCGTGGTGCCTGGAGATTGGGCGAAGAGCTTGATTCCGCCTAGAAGTACGAATGAACCCATGCCAATGATCAGAATCAGGATTATGGCCGCCACTGAGGTGGAGATTCCCTGGGACCTGCGTGGCCGAAGCATCATACAGAGCATCTAGGATGCGACTCGACTCGGTAAATAGAGAACCTAACTTTTCACTGGGAAATTGTTCGGTACGCTCTCTCAATATTCAGAGAGCCCCGGATCGTCGGTCAAACAAGAGTCACGAGATGCAGAATTCTATAAGGCCTGCTTATTGCTGTTCTCGCCGTCGGTCACAACTCCGCGCTCGACCGCCGCCAGCCTCTTTCTTACGAGTTCGTCCTGCTTCTGCAGGAAGGAACTATAGGCCTTGAGTAGCTCCCGCTGTTCCTGTTGCGTCTTATTGTCAATCGTCTCGATGGCGTCGAGGAACGCGCTCGAGGCAGCCTCGAAGGATTTGTCCAGCGAGGACGCGACGCTCGGAGCGGTCTTTCTCAGCTCGTCATCCGCCATCTTCTTGACCGCCAGAAGCAGCTCCTTGAAGCTCTTTACTGTATCGCGGAACCTCTCATCTACTTCCGATCCCATTCAGTTCATCTCCAGCCACTTGAGCCCGCGCTGACGGCTAGCAATCTCATCGAGTTGGAGATACAATGGGCCGCATATAGAGGTACCGCGTAAGTCTTCTAGAGAGCGAGACGGAGAACCTCCGCCGCGCTTCGCGTGCTCGCGGACCAATGAACGCGAATCGTAGTTTGAACAGTAGCACCATTCAAAATCGGAGACGTGCGTGCACAGCAAACGCCTCAGAGCGAGTGACGCGCTCACGGAGCCTAGCGAGGAATCGGGTGTTTCTGCCAGACTAACCCGTGCTGTTAGTGAAGACAGCCTCGAGCTGCGTTGTGTCCCCGGCGCTCACTCCGATAAAGTGCAACGGGTCGCTGACGCCGTCACTCCAGCCGCTGAACGTGTAGCTTCCGTAGTTGGAGACGCTGACCGCGTAGAGGACTCCCGGCGTCACGACAAAGCTTCCGGGCGAATAGGATACCCCCTCCAGTTGGCCGTTCTGCCATAGTGATACGGTGAGTCCAGTTATCGGGTTTCCGCTCGAATCCACGGCGGTCACCGAGAGTACAGACTTGCCGGACGGAGGCGGAGAGTTCGAGTCCCTGTAGTAGGCGACGAGGTTTGTGGCCTGCGTTATTGAAAGGGTGAGGACCCTCGAGGTCGACCCGTCACTCCAGTGGTCGAAGGTGTACGAGCCATAGTCGAAGGCGGTGATGGTGTATGTCTGGGAGCTGCTCAGCGAGAACGTCCAAGGCAGGAACTCGTTCGAGACTGTACCGCGGCCCTGCGTCAGTGTCACGTAGAGGCCGTTGATATCGTGTCCGGTCATATCCTCGGCCTGCACGCTCAGCGGAGCCGTAGCAGAGGCGTGCCCGCCGAACGAATACACAGCCCCGCCGTAGATCTGCTGCATCGTGGGCGTGTAGGCGACCAAGGTCGCGTTTGACTGGGTCGCCGCGGAACTATAGGCTCGGACATACGCAGCAACCGGGAAGTCATACGTTCCCAGATTCAGGACCGCCTTTCCTGACGACGCGGGAGCGGAAAGGTATACCTGACCCGACGAGCCAACGAGTTCGACACTCGCTGCGCTCGACGGAAGACCAGTTACGGTGAGGTTGCTACCGGTCGTTGCGTAGAAACCCTGATACTGGCCGTAGAGAATCTGACTCGATACGAGGCTTTCGTCTTCGACAAAGAAGCTGTACGGAGGAGGCATACCCAGGCTCAATGTGTTACTGTGATAGACCAGTACATGGTCCAGGTAGAGACTTACCGAGTTCTCACCGTTCGTTACGATCGTGCAGTCCCTGGAGAGGGGCTGGCCGGGGCTCGTGTCCACCCAGAGAGGCGTGATAACCGCGTTCGCGCTGCTCGACCCCTGGGCGTGCACTAGACCCCAGGATGTCCCCAACGGGGTCGTAATCGCGACGCAGGCGAGGTAGTTCAGCAACTGGTCGGAGGCTTTCATGTAGAGCCCGATGTCGTAGTAACCGGAATTGTTGCTAGGGGTCGTCAGGATTGCGTGCACGAGGCTTGCGTTCGTCGCAGGAGTGACCGCATAGTAGCCCGTCCAGTCGCTGCTGTTGGTAGCGGCGACGCCTATGTGCAGCTGGTTCGCTGCCTGGAAGAAGTTATAATACGAAGTATTTTCGCTCGTTCCGCCGTACTGCCAGTAGCTGCTGTTCGACTGCAGCTGCGCCTGAGTCTCGAATCCGTTCAGGGGATCAGAGGCAGCGAGCCCCGATTGGACTTGTACGAGGCTGCCGGGGCTCGGTTTAGCGATGCTGCCTATACCCAGGGATGAAAGATTACCGGTCAGCGCCGCTCCAGACACGATTCCTCCTAGCAAGATGGCAGCCAAAAGTCCGAACAACAGCGCTTTCTTCATTGGTCAGAAAAGCGTTAGAGTACATAACTGGATTTGCGTGAAATCCTCAGTAAGAATCATCGGGTGCCGGGCAGGATGCGCGGGGTCACTCAAGCTCTTGACCCGTCCCGTCCGCTTCACGCGCGTCGGGTTAGAGGCTGCTTTGACCTGTGGCGCCCGGACCATCTCGTAGATCTTCCTTGCTGCGGCATTCTCGACGTGGAAGTTCCACAGCATCTCCGCGACATCCAGTGGGAGGAAGAGCTCGGTGATGAGAAGGGTCTCTGTCGCGGTGACCGCTATGTTCTGGATCCACCTTCCGATGCCGATCTGGGACTTTGAAATCGTTCGGGGTCCCGTCAATCATGATGTTGAGGGCTCGTTCTGCCGTGATGATCCCCCTCAAGAAGCCGGCCTTCTGTGCCTGGATGAGCATACGGTCCAGTCCGGGTTTTGGTTCTTGGAGCTTGAATCCGTTGGCTTAGGTAAGACACTACGTTCTGTCTCAGACCTTCGAGGTCTATGCATGTTCCCGTAGGCCAGCGTCTTTGTTGCTTTCATCCCAGGAGTATCGGCCCGTCAGCTAAATGCCACACACTATGGATTGAGTCAGAGCAATCCCTCGTAGAATAGTTCAGAATCGCGATTACCAGGATCATGTTCGACAAACTCATTCAGCCGTATTGGCTTCAACTCGTCTCGGAAAGGAGCTCGGAAAGACGGGCCGATGAACAGGCCCGAGGCTCATCTATGATTGCCATCGTTGAGTTGGTCGAATATGTCGAAGAGCTCCGCGTAGGCCCTGATCAGCCGGTTGCCCCTCTCTGTCGTCTGGTAGACGCTCCTGCTGGTTGCCGAATCGATCTTGGCGACAAGCTGGAACCTGAGGAGCAGCTCGAGGTATTCCTGGACCTGCTTCGAGTTGAGGTTGCACTTGTACATGATGTGCGTCTTCATTGTGCCATTCAAGCAGACCTGCAAGATCAGGTTTATGATGTCTAGTGACTCCCGGTTCCCCGATCCCAGCACACGTTTAGCGTCGGACGGAATCACTTGGGTCATCCTATCCACTTACCCACTATCTGGCCTGCATCTCGGGCTGCACTTCGTGCACGTTCAGGATGTTCTTCTCGTAGGGCACCCTCTGCAACCTGAACTCCTTGTCGATGCAGAGCTTCAGCACATCAAAAGCTTCGACGTAGTTTATCGACCCGTTCAATCTGCTTTGCAGGGCGCGGAACTCCGCTAGCCCCTTTATCGCGTTGGCCTTGGTGTAGAGCTTGCTCCTCTGCGACCAGTAGATCCGGATGAGCTCAACCTTATCGTCGATCACGTCTGATATATCGTAATACACCTTCGGCTCGAAGTTCCTAGTGAGAGGGATCTCGTAGGCAAGGACATTCGAATCGAACCTCCCCGCCTCCTCTGTAGCCGTTGCGACGGCCCTGTGGTCATGGTGCACATCGCCATGATAGTGAGTCAAGATGAGGTCCGGCTTGACCTTGTCTATGTAGGTCTCGATGAAGTCTATCAGGGTATTGTCGACGCGCAGCTTCGTATCTTCGAAGTCTCCTATCCTGACGTCCTTGGCACCGATGTACTTGGCCGACTTGAAAAGCTCCCTGGTCCTCTCTTCGGGGTCTCCCGAGGCGGAGCCCCGGGTTATCGTGCACATGTAGACGGAGTGACCCGCCCGCGTCGCCTTGGTCAGGAGTCCGCCACAGCCCAACTCTATGTCGTCAGGATGGGCGCCTATCGCTAGGATATTCACAGCAACTAAAGGTGTGGGGCATATAAGTCGATATTCTAAAATTGTTCTATAACCTCTTACGGTAGCAAATGGCTAAGCAGGCAAAACGCGGCGTCTGCCGCCCGCAGTCGCCCTATTCTCGCGATACAGTTACAGTTATTCTGGGAGCATGGGAGACATGCCTCCCCTGATGAAGATAGCAGTAGACTTCCTCGCACAGATGGCAGGTCCAGTGATAGCCGTCCCATAGAGTCGTCGAGCAATAGGAGCATCGTGGCGATCTCTCGTGATACGTCGTGTCTCGCGACCCTCATTCCTGGATAGGACGATCTAGTATAGGCCTAATGATACATTCCTCTATAGAAATTCCGCTTCCCCGTCGGAGTTTCCCTAGCGGGCAGGGATAGCGCGGGCGCATTCGGTCACGAAATCCATGCTCCCCGGTCCCAGGTTCGCGAGCATGTCGATTATCGAAAGGTCGGGGACGAAGGAACCGGCTGATCTCTGCGGGTACGGCGAGGGAGAGTAGACCTGATACTCGAGGGTAAGGCCGTTCTTCTTGAACAGCGACTCGTCCATGTAGTCTTTGCCTCCCCTCCCCGAGACGTAAGTGTCAGCGCCGATCGCGGCGCAGACGTCGACGAGTCTCTGCGTGCCAGTCGAGCCTATCTTTAGTTCGGACTCCCTTATGATCGGGACGTCTATGCGGAGCCATTCGAAGGTCTTCTTCAGGGTCGCCATGTCCAGTTCGAATAGCGTCGGCCACGCCTTGTTGTAAAGCGCTTCCAGGTAATCCCCGTAGAGATCGAAGTATTTCGCATTGGCATATGAGACCTGTATCTTCTTCCAGTGGTCCTCGCCCCAGGGGATGCTGTTGTTGATCTCGACCTGCACGTTCGCCATGAATTTCTGGGACTTGTTTATCGGGACCGTCAGCCAGACGGGGCCGTGTACGTCCAGGATCCTATTCCGGTTCGTGAAACCGCGATCATACTGGACGTC
>Ga0182024_10012317_pt1 | contig 16944 bp, 11 predicted proteins | sample P32metaG_FD_120480 | JGI IMG/M metagenome (GOLD analysis project Ga0182024, IMG submission 120480) | Permafrost microbial communities from Stordalen Mire, Sweden - P3-2 metaG (Illumina Assembly) | ecosystem: Environmental > Terrestrial > Soil > Wetlands > Permafrost | place: Sweden: Stordalen...
AACGTCTCTCTCGGCGACTGAACTTGGGCGCGATGCGATCGAAGCAGTGCTGGCGGCACGCACGCCCCCGGGTCAGATTGCAACGTTGATTATCCCGGCTGATGTAGCGTGGACCGAGGGCGGGATGGTGGCTTCTCTTCCCGCTTTGGCCAAAGCTCCGTTGCCGGCCGCGGAAACCATCGAAGAAGCCGCGGCCATCCTTCGCTCCGGTTTGCCGACAGCGATCTTGATTTCGGGGAACGCGCTGTACGGTAAAGGACTCGCGGCCGCCGGTCGCATTGCGACCGCTGCGAAAGCAAAACTCTTTGCTCCCTACCCACTCGTACGCATGCAGAGAGGTGCTGGCATTGCTGCGGTCGAACGAATTCAATATGTTCGCGAAATGGCCGTGGAGCAGCTCAAGGATTTTCGTAGCCTCATCCTGGTGGGTGCGCAGGCCCCAATCGGATATTTCGCGCAACCAGAAAAAGACAGCGTTTTCACCTCCCCGGAATGTCAAATCTTCACTCTGGCGAATCCCGGGGAAGATTACATCGGGGCCTTGGAATCTGTTGAATCGGCGCTCTCATCACATCGCGTGCAATCGACAGTAGAGCAGTGCGCACGGCCGGCAGTGCCGCGTGGCGACATCACGCTGCAGGGGCTAGCCGCAGTTGTCGGTGCACTTCTGCCGGAGAACGCAATCGTAGTAGATGAATCCATGACCTCGGGACGAGGCATAATGGCCGCCACCAGAGACGCTCCACCGCATGACTGGCTAGGGAACACCGGCGGCTCGATTGGAATTGCTTTGCCGCTCGCTGTCGGTGCAGCCGTAGCGTCCCCCGACCGTCGAGTTTTGTGCCTCACTGCCGATGGCAGCGGAATGTACACACTGCAAGCGCTGTGGACCATGGCCCGCGAAGGCCTCAAGGTTACCACAGTGGTCTTCGCCAATCGCGACTACGCGGTCCTCAAGCGTGAGTTTTCCTATTTGGGGGTGGGAAATCCCGCCCCACGCGCCTTAGACATGTTCGAGATCGGTCGCCCCGATCTCAACTGGGTGAGCCTGGCAAAGGGCATGGGAGTGCCGGGAGTGCGCGTGACATCGCTGGAAGACTTTGCGAAGGCTCTACAGGAAGGATTTGAGAGCGGGGGGCCGAGCCTGATCGAAGTACCGTTGTAGGCTCGACAGACCGATTTTCTCACCCGAACTGAAGGCTGTTTTCAAGCATTTTCGCCAGTTCAGCCTTAATAACTTTTCCCGTCGGAGTGAGCGGGAGGTTGGGAACGAGAAAAATCTGCGAAGGACGCTTGTACTGAGTGAGACGCTCCGCCGCATAGACAGCAATATCTGTAGTGGTCACCTCGCTGTTCGGCGAAAGTTGAATGAAGGCGACAACTTCCTCATCCCCGCCGACACTGCGCCCAATCACGCCGGAGTTCACCACAGCCGGATGAGCATTCAACACCGCTTCTACTTCGGCGGGGTAGACATTAAAGCCGCGGCGCACAATCAAGTCCTTGGTTCGGCCGACAATAAACAGATTCCCATCGTCCAGACGCGCCAGGTCGCGGGTATTGAACCATCCTTCCTCATCGATAGCAGCTGCCGTTTCCTGCGGCGCGCGGTAATAGCCCTTCATCACGTTCGGGCCACGCACCCACAGCTCACCAGCTTCTCCCTCCGGGACCGGTTTGCGATCCGCCCCGACCAATTTAATCTCGACGCCGGGAAATGGTGGACCGATCGAAGTGTCGCTGCGCGGCGCTTCCACTCGGGTTTGCGCAATTGTTGGAGAACATTCCGTGACGCCGTAGCCGTTGTGCAGCGGCATGCCGAAAAGGCTTTCCGTTCCAACTTTGGTTGACTCGTGGAGCTGGGCTCCAGAAGTAGCAATGATTCGAAGCGCAGGAAACTTCAAGGATTGAACTTTCCTGAACTTTGCATATTGCAGAAACTGGTTGAACGTGGCGGGCGCACCTAGAATTACCGTCAACCGCTCCTTCTCTAGAGTCAGCCGTGCATTCATCGGGTCGAAACGCGCCGTTAAGTAAAGAGCCGTGCCGCTCAACAGCGAGCCCAGCAGGACTACGGATAAGCCGACGGCGTGAGAGATTGGCAGAACTCCATAAAAACGATCGTCCGCAGTCAACGATCGTATTTTTGCCGAGCCAGCCGCCAGAAATAACAAATTCTGATGGCTCAGCATCACACCTTTCGGCAGACCTGTGGTGCCGGATGTGTAAATGAGCGCGGCTACGCGGTTAGGTATGTTTGCTTCGAGACGTTCGGCTTCGACGTTCTCATTAAGACCACCCACAGCGATCGTTCCCAGACCGTCGACCTCCTGAACCTCGGCATCGTGCCGCTTCGCGTGCTCCGCCGCATGAGTCGAGACGCTGGTGGTGTAGAAAACTCGACGCGCCCCGCAGTGATCCCGGATCTGATCGATTTCGCGTGCCGAAAGATTGGCGTTCACCAGCACCGGCCATGCGTCCACGCCCGCCGAAGCCAACAGGAGCGCGACGAACTCGCGGCAATTTTCGCCAACAATCATCACACGGTCGCCGGGTCGGACTCCCCAGTTCGAGAGCCGCACCTGCGTCGCGGAAATTGCGGAGGCCAGTTGCCGGTAGGTCCAAGTCCCGGAGGCTTCGACCAAAGCAGGGCTGTCGGGCGAACGCTCCGCCCAGGGAATCACCACATCGCTGATGCGAGCAGGCAGCGTCCTTAAGATCTCAGACGCTTGTTCTTGAATGGTCGGGGAAGCCGAATTCATTTGGTGGACGAAGGGATGAATCGATTCGTGATTATAGTACCGCGGAGCGCTTTCGCTCGATTGGACCGTACGAGCCCGTGACCGGCGCGAAAGCCGATTCCTCTGCTTTTTTCGCTAACACATACTGCAACCAGTTTCGGTATATGCACGTTGCCGAGGACTGCCACGTGTTCTGCAACGTCTTCTCCAGCCCTTCTGGAAACGACGCCAGATGCTCTTCGCGTCGATCCGACAGAGCTGTTCGTTGAAACTCGGCCAGAACCTTGACCGCGCTTTCGTCGAAGTATCCTTGCGGCATCGTAGGGTACGTGTCCCGCTCTCCCCGCAAAAATCTCTTTATATCGCGACGGTATTCCTTCAACAATGTCTCTGCCTTGTACTCCGGATGGCCCTGGAAATGGACGAACAGGCTCTTCTTCTTTTGCTTCACAAAAACGTCGACCCCAGCCTGATATGACTTTGTAAGCACCTCGTAGCCGCAGGCGGTCAGCGCATTTTCCTGCACTTCGTTCCAGCGAGAATGCGGAAAGCGCACGAGTGGTGGCGCCTGCCTTGTAAGTAGGTGCTCCGAAGTTTTTGCCGATTCGAAGACGCCGAACTGTTTGTCCGGTAGACGGTGGCGCCGAATCCCATCGCTGTGCAGCACGCCGGCGTGCGCCGCCAGGCATGAAAGAACGGTCGAAGCCGTGTTGCGCTCGGCCCAGTCGAGGACATTCGTTAAGTGTGCCCAGTATAGTTCCTGGCGCAAGTCAGGCTGCCGGGGCTCGGTTCCGGTGACGATGACACCGTTAAAACGGTTATTCCAAAGTTCATCTAATCCAAAGTAGAAGTCATTCAGATGACGCTGCCCGCGTTCAGTTCGCGGAACGCCAGTCAACGAACAAAGCTTGATCAGAACCGGAACATCCCCTGACGCGATATCCAAAAGATTGAAAAACTGCAGTTCCGTATCTTCCAGCGCTGCATCTGGCATGTTATTGATGAGCGCAATACTCACACACTCTCGCCGTTTGATATACCGGTCGATCGCAACCACCGCGCCGGAACGTTTCTTTTCCGCCCAACGAGTTGGAACTCGTCCGCCCTCGATGATCAGTGGCATGTCATCTCCTCCACGCCGGTGCGTGTTCTCAATCCGCAGAACTTCAATTTGCCGCCTTTTGTAGCGCTTGACCCAGATCTTCGAGGATGTCGTCAATGTGCTCGATGCCTACACTGAGCCGAATCATTTCCGGAGTCACTCCCACCTTCGCCTGTTCCTCGGGCGTTAGTTGTCGATGGGTTGTCGAGGCAGGGTGACACGACAAGGATTTTGCATCTCCCATGTTCACCATGCGCTTGAACAAGCGAAAAGCATTGAAGCACTTCCTCCCGCCTTCGTACCCGCCTTTCACACCGAAAGTAAGCAGCGAGCAGAAGTTCGATCCCAAATAGCGATGGGCCATCGGATACAGCGGATTATCGGGAAAGCCGGCATAATTCACCCAATCCACTGCCGGGTGGTCGCGCAGAAATTGCGCCACCTTGCGCGCATTCTCCACATGCCGCTCTACGCGCAAGGCCAGAGTCTGAATGCCCTGCAGGAATAAGAATCCGTTAAACGGGGAAAGGGTAGCGCCGGTGTTTCGCTGGCATACCGTGCGGCAGCGCGCTACATAGGCGGCATCTCCGAAATGGTCGACATAGACCACACCGTGATAGGCGACCTCGGGCACGTTCAGCATATAAAACTTTTTCGCGTGTTGACGCCAGGGAAACTTGCCGCTATCCACGATCATTCCACCGATGCTGGTACCACCGCCGCCAATGAACTTGGTCATCGAATGCACGACCACATCGGCGCCGAATTCGATCGGGCGCAACAGAATTGGCGTGGCCACGGTGTTGTCGACCACCAATGGCACTCCATGCTTGTGCGCCACTTTGGCCAGGCCTTCGATGTCCGCCACATTGCCTGCGGGATTGCCCACACTTTCGCAATACACCGCGCGCGTGTTCTCGTCGATTAGCTTTTCAATATCCTCCGGCCGGTCCGTCGCCCCGAAGCGCGAACTGATTCCGCGTTTCGGAAAAATGTGGGCTAGGAGTGTATAGGTTGCGCCGTACAATTGCGGAGTGGAAACGATATTAGTGCCCGCTTCGGCAATATTAATCAGCGAATACTCGATCGCAGCCATCCCGGAACTGACGCTGAGACCATCCACGCCACCCTCGAGAGCCGCCATGCGCTTTTCCAGGACAGTGTTGGTCGGATTCCCGATCCGCGTGTAGATATTCCCCTGCACCTCCAGGTTGAACAGTGCGGCCCCATGCTCGGCGCTGTCGAACTCGAACGCAACCGTCTGATAGATCGGCACGGCCACGGCCTTTGTGGTCGGGTCACCGTCGTACCCAGCGTGAATTGCGATGGTCTCTCTCTTCATGCGTTTCAGTACTCAGCGAATCGGTAGAACGATCTCAGCTAGTTTGGAGATGAGCTTCGATTGTTTCTACCGTTCACTTTGCCGCGGACACCGCACTTGAAACGGAGACCATTTCGGCACTTCGCGAGAGCGATTTCGTCATCGCCCGCGCCACGGTGCGCGCCGCAAAATCCGCACCGAATGCAAATCGCATGACCGGACCAAAACTGTTGGCCGCCGCAATGCCCACGAAATAAAGTCCGGGTACGGACGACTCACACGTGGAAGCGAGAACAGGCGTACCAGCCAGCGTACTCAGTCTGGAGCGAATCTCTGCGCTCACGAAGCTCAAGCGATCCAGGTTCACTTTGTAGCCTGTGGCTGCGATGACGTGATCCGCCTGAATCTGCCGCTCCGCGCCATCTTGCCCGCGAAGGTGCAGGTGCACTTTGTTGTCACGCACCTCGGCGCGTTGCACCGTGTGCCCGAGCAACTGTGGAACGTGATTCATCACTCGATCTTTGACGAACCATCCGCCGGATGGCCCCAGAGTCTTTCTGACGATTTCTAACCTGAGACCTTCTGGCAAGCGATGGAAGGCCGCGGGGGCATTGGCATAAAAACTGGATCTCCAACCCGGCCCAAGCCCTGTCTGCGGACGCTGAATGCGCTCCCACAAAGATCGCTCCTTACCGGTGAGCTTGCCATGAAATTTCAAAACGTTCTGGCGAGCGACGAGTTGTACATCCACTCCAGCTTCTTGCAGCAACGCAGCCCAGTCGAGGGCCGAAGAACCGCCGCCGATTACGACCACTCGACGGCCGCGAAACTGTTCCACGTCGTGATGGCGAGAGCTATGCGATAGAAATTCCGCCGGCACGTGCGCCAGGTTTTCCGGAACGTAGTCGAAGTGCGTAATGCCCACCGCCAAGACGACATTACGAGCGCTTAATCTTTCGCCGCTGTCGAGTTGCAGCAAATATCCCTGTGAGGAGCGCTCGATGCTGACGACCTGCTTGTCTTCGAGTTCCGGCACCATCCGCTCTTTGAACGCCAGACCGTATCTCGTGAAAGTATCGAGGCGAACAGGAATTCCGGTGTCGGAGTATTCAATTCCCTGTTCCGCACAGAATTTTTCCAGAGTGAATCGATCGTCAGGATCGGAGATGTTGGACGCGAAACCATCCGACTTGAGCAACATACCTTTCGGCATGTGTGCCCGCCAGCTATCCATCGGACGGCCGAAAATGCGGAAGTCGATTCCGCGACCGCGCAAATGGGCAGCGATGGAAAGACCATAGGGACCGGCGCCAATGATTACGGTGTTTAGCATAGCCTGATGAGAACCCACCTTTTCAATGAGGTAACAGCGCAGCAAAACCGGAAGGGGGAAGTAAAAGGGGGAGAAAACTAACGGATTTATAGTAGCACGTTTTTCCGAAAACGGAACTGAAAAAATCTATGTCCCGTCGAAAACGAGTCGCGGGGGATACGCTCGCAAGTCCTTTTGTCTTAACTACATGGAAAGTCGATGTTTAATGCTTGACAATCGACAGTTCGCTCCGCAACCGGAGAACGTTTTCGACGACTCGGAGCGAAACCGCCCAGCCCCGATCGTTCGGCTTATCCTTTGCTGCGAAGCTTCTTTTCGATGAATGAGACGACATTATTCACGGACCCCAAGTTGTCCGTCGTCACTTCTTCGTCATCGACCGCGATGGTGAAACGCTCCTGAACGAACACGATAAGTTCGATCACTCCGGTGGAGTCGATCACATTGCCCAGCAGCGGCGCATCGTCATTGAGTGCTTCTGTGCGTCCGAAAAGAAAGTTCTCTGTGAGAAAGCTGCGAATTTCCTGTCCGATTTCTGTCGTCTGCATTTGCGAAATCCCCCTTGTGTTTTGCTGTCAGTTTTTGGAGATGCTGTTGTTGAAGAATCCGGTCTCAGAGAGCGGAGGGGGAATGAGCTCTCTTGCCTGCGCCGGCAAGGTAATAAACAACATTTTACTCTACCTGTCTACCTTTGACCTTTCTTATGTCCATTCCTCACATCTTCGTGTGCTATTTGTGGGTGGGACGCTTGCCTCGCGAACTTACGAAGCAACCGCCTGCAAGTTGTCTACGATTCTAGCCTCTGGATACATGATGAAGTCGTACTTGCTGCGCAGGTTTACACCCGCATCGAGTTCAATCGGCTTCGATTGGACGTACCGTAGCCGGAGATGCCTGGCGATTGTCATGAGGTGAATCTGCATCTCGATGCGGGCAAAAAGCGCTCCGATGCAGTTTCGTGGGCCTACGGAAAAAGGGATCGTCGCCAGTCGATGGCGATGCTTTGAATTCTCGGCACTGAAGCGATCCGGATTGAACCGGTCTGGCTCCTCCCATAAATCAGGATGTCGCTGGATGAAATAAGGGGGAATATAGATCTCAGTTCCAGCAGGAACGAAATACTCCCCCAACCGGTCATCGCGCAATGCTCTTCTCGTCACCAGCCAACCGGCAGGATATAACCTCATCGCCTCGTCGATGATTTGCCGAGTATAGAGAAACTTTGGCAGATCCTCGAAACCAGAAAACGGGTTAAGAGCGTCGAGTTCGTCCGTCAGCTTCTGTTCGATTTCCGGATGCTGGGATATCAGATACCAGGTCCAGTTCAGAGTGCTGGCCGTGGTCTCGTGACCGGCGACGATCATGGTCAGAACCTCGTCGACCAACTGGCTGTCAGCCATTGGTTCGCCGCTCTGCGGGTCGCGCGCCTTCATGAACATGGCTAAAGCATCGGTGGAAGGCGCCGGATCTTTTTGTCTTCGAGCCGTAACCTCAAGAATGATCTTTCCTAACGCTCGGAACGAGGAAGCAAATTCCATGTTGCGTGCCGGTTCCTGAGAAAGCAATTCGAAATGCACCGCAACGCGCTCGTGATCTTCGCCAAAAATGAAACGCAACACAACCTCGAGCGCCATGCCGCTCACGTCCCGCGTAACGTTCACGCTTTCATTTTTCTGCGCTGCCAGCTGCCACTTCCGTAGAAGTTTCGTATTAACCGCCGAAATCAGCCTGGTTGTGGGAGCAACCGATTCATGACTGAACGTCGGTTGTATCATTCGCCTCTGACGCTTCCAGAGTTCTCCCTTGCTTACCATCAACCCATTGCCCAACAGTAACGCCACGCGCCGGATGCCATGACCTTTTACGTAGTTCTGCCAATTCTCAACCAAGACATGGTGGGCGAACTCGACATCCCGGATCCCGTACATACTGACCCCATATACGGAGCCTTTATAGATGTCACCGAATGTTCTGAACTGCTCTCCCATCCACTCCAAAAGATCATCGGCACTTCTATATTTTTCGAGAGAGCCGGGTGGTATCCGTCCGTGCTGAATTTCCATATTCGAACTCTTCCAGTCGAGATTAGGTCGACGAACTAAACTGCCTTCCCATCGCGAGCTACGCGCACCCCACCGGGCCCGCGTCGATTGTCAACTGACCGCTCCCGCATAATGCCGACTGGTCCGCCCGAATGGCGCCGCTGTGACCGGCCGGTAGATGGTAGGATGATTTTTTTCACAGGATATTCGGTTTCTGAATTTGCTTGCGGTCAACTTCGGATGAGGAAGACTGAAAATGCCCCTGATTGAGCATCAGTCAAATAAGATGCTGGCACCGGCGCTTTGCTCGTTCATTGCATCCTCAACCTTACTCTTCTTGGGCACTGGCCCTCGTCCGATATGTTGGTTGACTTGGCTCGCTCCGTTACCAGTTCTCTTAATCGCTCCACGTCTCACTGACTTCTCCACGTTTGCCATAGCTTCAGCGTCGTGGTTTATCGGATGCCTCAACATGTGGCACTACTTTCGAGGAACACTGAACCTTCCAACAGGAACCGTGTTCTTGATTCTCGTCCTGCCCTCTTGCGTCTTCGGCATCGCAGTTCTCCTTCACGGTCGGTTGATTCGTCGTGGTGCGCTGTGGCAAGGGGTTCTGGTAGTTCCAGCCACATGGGTCCTCTACGAATACCTTTCTTCCGTCCTCTCGCTGCACCGCACATTCGGGAATATCGCTTACACGCAGATGGATTGCCTGATCGTGTTGCGTTTGGCTTCCGCGATCAGCGTTTGGGGAGTCAGCTTCTGTTTGCTTTTACTGCCCGCCTCGATTGCAGCTTTGATCAGCACGCGAGGCAGCAAATTGCAACTGGTGAAGGCCTTCGGCGTCGTGGGGTTTTTTTTCCTGGTCGCTGTGACGATTCATCTTGTCTCCCGCTCTCATGCCAACGAGACAGCGACCCAGAGTACGCCGGACTATCGCCACATCTTTGATCGCATCGAAGTCATGATTCCGATGAGAGACGGCATCCGACTTCATACCGAGATCTACACACCAAAAGGCTCAAATCAACCGTTACCTTTTCTGATGGAGCGAACCACATACACGCTTCAAAGCGATGCCACCCACTACACTCCCGAACTCGCGGATCTCACGGAGATGTTTCCTGACAAGTATATTTTCGTCTTCCAGGAAATCCGCGGCCGGTACTCCTCGGAGGGACAATTTGTGATGTTCCGTCCTCCCCGTGACCATAGCGATCCAAAAGCCATCGACGAAAGTACCGATGCATACGACACGATCGACTGGCTTGTCAAAAATGTTCCCAACAATAACGGGGCAGTAGGATTACTGGGTGTTTCCTACAATGGTTGGCTGGCAACTATGGCTCTGCTCGAGCCGCATCCCGCGCTTAAGGCAGTCTCCGAACAGGGTTCGCCGGCCGACCAGTTCCTGGGGGATGATTTTCATCGCAACGGCGCGTTCCGCCTAAGTTATGGGTTCGAATTCACCGCGGCGGGAGAGCCCTCGAAGACGAGTTTTTCTTTTCCCTTTGACAAACGCGATATGTTCGATTGGTATCTTGCCCTCGGCCCGCTCTCGAATATCAATGCACTCTATGTTCATGGCGACCTGCCAACATGGAACGAGTTCGTCGCACATCCAAACTATGACGAATTCTGGAAGGCTCGGGCATTCCACCGGTATCTCTCGGACTTGAAATCCGTCGTTCCTACTTTAAGCGTGGCGGGTTGGTGGGATCCGGAAGCTTTGTACGGGCCGCTGTCGATCTATGAAGATTTAGAAGCGCACGACACCGATCACAAGAATTTTTTAGTTGTCGGACCGTGGAACCATTCGGGTTGGATTCACACTCATGGAACTAATCTTAGCGTCCTAGATCTCGGCAGCGACACCGGCGCGTTTTTCCGCGAAAAAATCGAAGCACCGTGGTTTGCATATTGGTTGCACGGCACCGGCAGCTTACCCCTTAAGGAGGCGATGATATTCGAGACCGGATCCAATCAGTGGAAATCCTACGAAGCTTGGCCGACACGAGCAGGAATCACCAGAAGCAAACTGTATCTTCACGCGCACGGTCAGCTGTCATTCGATCCGCCATCGGCGACAGAAAACGCCTTCGATTCCTATGTCTCCGATCCGTCAAACCCGGTTCCCTACCGTCAGCGCCCCATTGAAGTGACGTATTCCGCTGGCAGCCGATGGCACAACTGGCTTCTTCAGGATCAGCGGTTCCTCAGTGGACGCGCCGACGTCCTAACATGGTCTACCGCACCGCTCACGGACGCTGTAACGGTGTCAGGCGATATCGTGGCCCACCTTTTCGCTTCGACATCGGGAACAGACAGTGACTGGGTGGTAAAGCTGATCGACGCCTACCCAGACAAATATTCGGATCCAACGATGCAGGGATACGAGTTAATCATCTCCAGCCAGGTACTGCGAGGACGATTTCACGACAGCTTCGAGCAGCCCGAGCCGCTAGTGAGCAACCAGGTCACACCGTTCACTGTCGACCTGCAAACGAACGACCACACGTTTCTCAAGGGTCATCGCATCGTAGTGCAAGTTCAAAGCACGTGGTTTCCTCTCATTGACCGAAATCTGCAGAAGTACGTGCCCAATATCTTTAACGCTACTCCGGCTGATTATCAGAAAGCTACGCAGGAAATTTACCACTCTCAACAGTATCCTTCTTATGTTGAGGTGCCGATAGGCACACGCTAACAACTCCACGACGATGGGAAGAGCAAGTAGAAAGCAAGAGAATTGGCGCCTCGGTATCCGCGCTCTTCTGAGTTTTATCCAATACTAGTGAAGGTAATGCGGCAATCGAGTTTTCTATCTGCTGCACATTTGGAAAAGTCACGCGCTCCGCGCGACGTATTAGATACCAGCTCTCGCGAACAAACCGGCGCGAATGGCGCCACGCATCAGTCGCCCATGTTTCGCGTGCTCGATTCCCCGAAGAGGGATTCAGCGTGGAACTCGATGGATTAGCGTCTTGCAACTTTTTCGTGGACCGCACGTGCACATACAGGGTGAGAAAGAAAAGAAATACATCCTGATTTTCTCACTGTAGGGTCAACAAAACATCGGCGATACGCTCCGCTGCGTGCCCGTCCCACAACGGGGGTATAGTTCCCTTCTTTGCCTTGCCCGCAACAATCTTCGACAATTCCGAACTAAGCTTGCCTCGTTCCTGACCGACAATCACGTTCGTTCCTAAAGTCACGGTCACTGGCCGTTCGGTATTGTCGCGTAACGTTAAGCAAGGGACTCCCAGATACGTCGTTTCTTCCTGGATGCCTCCCGAGTCGGTTATGACAACCGCGGCACGCTGTTGCATCGCGAGAAATTCAACGTAAGGCAAGGGTCCTGACAGATGCAATTTCTCAGCATTGAGTCCGAATTCTTCAATGCGTTGACGAGTTCGAGGGTGCACGGGAAATACTACGGACAGGTCTTCATTTATTTCCAATAGAGATTTAAGAATATTTCTCAAGGTCTTGCTGTCATCGACATTCGATGGCCGGTGAAGTGTAACCAGAGCATAACGTTCGGGAAAGCCGTTCCTGGGGCAACGCATTGCCGCCGGCAACAGACGAACCAAAGAATCGATCATCACGTTGCCGACCCGAAATATCTTTCTGCCGGGAACGCCCTCGTGCGCTAGATTGAGGTCGCCATCTTCCGAAGGGGTGAAAAGTAAATCCGCGAGCCGGTCTGTCACAACCCGGTTGATTTCTTCTGGCATCGTCCAATCAAAGGAACGCAATCCCGCTTCTACGTGTCCTATCAGAATTCCCAGCTTCGCGCTCACGAGCGCCGCCGCTACCGTGGAATTGACGTCGCCATAGACCAGAACGACGTCCGGCTTTCGCTCTAATACGACGCGTTCGAATCTACTTATGATCTCCGCAGTTTGTTGCGCATGGCTTCCCGAGCCCACCCCTAGGTTCACATCGGGCGACGGCATATCCAACTGGGAGAAAAAGACATCTGACATATTCACGTCATAGTGCTGTCCGGTATGCACCAGCGTCTGTTTTATCGGCGACCGCCTACCCAGCGCGTGCAGCACTGGGGCGGCCTTCATAAAGTTCGGCCGAGCCCCCACGACGTGAAGGACGTGAAGAGTGTGCATGGGACTTATTGTAAGCTGCCAAAACTTTCACTCCGGCGATGCGACAAGCACCGGGGCCATGTGAAGGTAGCGCGCCATCTTACGCTTGGAATCGATCATCGCATACGCTCTATTGACCTGCTCGGCGGTAAGACCCACAATCGGTGCCATTCCTTCCGCGTCGATATCGTGATCTTTTCCATACAAACACAAGTCCATCTGTTCCAGGGGCATAGAAAAATAAAATTCTTCCTGAGACTGCGCCAGCGAATACGTGTCTGTGGTCGGCGGACGCCGGCAAATCTCTTCCGGAACACCCAGGTGCTCAGCCAGTTGATAGACCTGAGATTTGTAAAGATGGGCAATCGGTTTAAAGTCGGCTGCGCCGTCTCCGCCTTTCACGAAGAATCCCAAATCGTATTCCAAGCGGTTTGGAGTGCCCGCAACGGCGTAATTCAAACGGTCGGCGTGATAATACTCGATCATTTTTCGAGTCCGCTGTTTGAAGTTGCTGGCCGCCAGAATTCCCAGATATGCGTTCAGTGGCAAGCGAACCTTCTTCGTCTCACCTGCCGGCGATTCCACCACGACGGAGAAAATCGCGTAGCGTTCGTTGGCGAGGAGGTTGGGAAGCGTAATTTTACTTTTGTAACCCTCGCCGTATTCGGGGACTACGCTGCGGATCGCTTCGTCCCGGCGGCGATAACAACCGGCGCCTTCCAAAATGGCAGCGATGTCCTCCGTGACCGCGGCGATCCCCAAACTCTCAGTCAGCATGCGTCCCAGCACGAGGTTATCTGCGGCAGACTCCGTCTCGGGCATGAAAATCGCGATAACTCGGTCTTTCCCCAAAGCATAAGTACACAGCGCTGCCACCACGCTGCTGTCGATGCCTCCAGATACTCCCACTACTGCACCCCTACGCTTAAATTGCTTTAACACCACATCCCGAATCATATGCGCGATGCGATCAACTTCCTTGGCTGCATCGATACGCAAAACATCGGCAACTGGTCGTGAAGTCGTTGGAATTGTTTTCTCCTCTAAAAACAGCGTCACACGTCGTGAGAAACATCGAGACGCAAACTCAAAAACTTTGCTAGGCTATCGGCGCAACATCGGCGGTTTCTCGATGTTCGTCCGCGATCAACCGTTTACTAATTTTGCCGGATTCGGTTTTTGGCAGCGATGCTCGGAACTCCACGATCTTGGGCCTCATAAAATCCTCAAGTTTCGCGGCGCAGTGACGCAATACATCCTGCTTGGTAATCTGCGCTCCGGGATGAAGTGTGAGCACCGCCTTGATCGCGCTGCCCAGGATGGGATCGGGCACGCCGATGACGGCCGCCTCCGCTATTCCTTCGAGCGCATAGAGAACATCCTCGACCTCGCGCGGACTCACTTTTTCACCGCGCGTCTTAATAATATCGTCCTTCCGCCCAACGAAATATAGGTATCCTTCTTCATCCGCACGAAACAGATCGCCGCTGTATAAAACTTTTTCTCCAGGCGGCGGGCCCGGCTTTAGGCAGCGGTCGGTCTCCTCCGGCAGTTCCCAGTAGCCTTTCATTACGTTGGCGCCGCGAATTACGAGTTCGCCCACCACGCCAGGCGCCACGCGGTTTCCGTTTTCGTCGACAACGTAAACTTCTTCGTTGGGCATGCCCTTACCTACAGAACTGGGCCGGATATCAAGCTGCTCCGGCGGCAGATACGACACCCGCTTGCACTCCGTCAGCCCGTACATGGAGTACAGTTTCGCTTGCGGAAATAGCGACCGTAGTTTCCGAATGTGCTCCACCGGCAGGGCCGCGGCGGTGTTGGTGATATAACGCAGCTTCGGAAACTTGTATTTCGAAAGATCCATCTGTAGCAGCAGCGCAGAAACCGTGGGAACGATGGGAAAGCCGGTGACACCTTCCTGAATTATCTTTTCGATCACCACGGTCGGGAATGCAAAGGAGTCGTGCAGCACCAGGGTTCCACCCACCTTGAACGTCATCAACAACTGGTACAAACCGTAGTCGAAGGCCAACGGCAGGGTGTTGATCACAACGTCGTCGGCCGTGCTCTCCAGATATGTCGTGATGGAGGTCGCAGCCGACACGATGTTCAGGTGTGTGACCATGACTCCCTTCGGCCGGCCCGTCGATCCCGAAGTATAGATGAGCGCAGCCAGATCGATATCAATGCATTTCTTGGTGGGCGGCTGAATGGGCTCCTGGCCCAGTTGCTCGAGGGGAATCATCTTCTTGCCCGCAGCTTGCAGAGATGCGCTCTGCGTTTCGCTCGCTCCCAGCATGAACACCGAACGAAGGTGTGGCCGGTCGGTCCAGCTCTCCGGCTGAGAGGAAAACCTGCCTCCCCGTGTGATCATTGCCGATGCCCGGCAGTTGTTGAGGATGTAGGTAAGTTTGTCAGCCTTGGTGGTCGGATTCAACACGACAAACACTGCGCCCGCTTTCAGCGTGGCGAAAATAGCTAATACCGACTCTATTGAATTCGGCAGGACGGTGACAACCCGGTCCCCTCGCTCCACGCCCGCCGCGATCAGTGCGTGGGCCAACTGGTTCGCTCGTTCCTCGATCTGGCGGTAGGTGAGGCGTTCCTCCCCGCAGGTCAGCGCTATCTTGTCGGGAAATTGCCGCGCACTGTTTTCCAGAAACTGTTCGACCTGCATCTATCCTCCTAGACGACGCAGCTAAGCTTTTTCGCCACGTATGCGGCAACATTTCTGACGGAATCGAGATTGTTCGGGATTACTTCCTCGTCTTCCACTTTAATTTCGTAGCGCTCCTCGAGAAAATCGACTAGTTCGAGCACACCCGTCGAATCAATCAGCCCTCGACCCAACAGCGAGTCATCCGGCTGTAAATCGACCGATTGGCCGAAGAGGAAGTTGGTTAGGACAAAGCTATGGATTTCTCGTTCAATATCGGTTGCGAGCATCTAGCGGGCTCCTGTGATCGTTGATTGATGAATTGATGGACCAAGAGTTGGGTAGAGAGAACGCCAACCATGGCCATGTTGTCCTTTACGCTACGGGCGCGACCATTTTTAAACTTTTGAACTAGCCCTGTCACTGCCTGCGGGTTAAAGATTCCGTTTTGCCGGATAGCCTCCGGCGAAAGCAACTCTTCTGCATAATCCGCGGTGCTGGTGCCAAAAAAACTCTTTCCATCCGGCGCACGGTAAGGTTGCTTGGGACGGTGCGTGATCGACTCGGGAATGAGTCCAGCAAATGCTCGCTTGAGCAGGTGCTTCTGGTCGAGCACTTTCATTTTCAGGTTCGGAGGAAGCTTCGCGGCGAATTCCACCACCCGGTAATCAAGAAAGGGATAGCGTCCCTCCACCGAGTGAGCCATAGCCATTCTGTCGCCCTGGGAAGAAAGAATGTAGCCGGGCAGAAGATATTTGGCCTCAAGGTATTCGGCCTGGCGAAAGTACGACCAGGACCGATAGGCCGGAGGCAACAGGCTTTCCATCTCCCGGAATCCGTCGCAATTCGCGTTCGTCTCGCGAACCTCGGGAGAAAAAAATTGTTTCAACTTTGCCGTCAGTTCCCACCTCGGCAGATGCGAGAAGAATGGACTGGCCAGATCCTCCGCGGTCACGCGGAAGAAACGTTGCAGATATTCCCCTGACTGCCGCTGTATGTTTTCCATGTACGGATACAGACGCTTTAGCAGTAGCGGCCGCCATTGCGATTCCAGGTTCCGTCCCCAGAACTGACGGATCTTCACCTCTTTAAAGATGTCATATCCTCCCAGAACTTCGTCGGCTCCCTCGCCCGTCAATACCACCTTGAAGCCGTTCTCGTGCACCAGCCTGGAAAGCAAAAACATGGGCGCCGGCGCCGTACGAATTACAGGTTGTTCGGTATGCCAGATCACATCGGGGAAGACTTGCGCGATGTCGTCAGAAGAGCAGGAAACATTGCTATGCTGCGTGCCCAGGAAAGCACTCGCCTCATCCTGATAGATTTTCTCGTCGAATTCCGCGTCTTCGAAGGTGATGGAAAAACTGCGGAGCCGATCGCCGGCAATCTTTCGCATCAGGGCCGTCGTCACCGTAGAATCAATTCCTCCACTCAAATAGGCTCCCACCGGCACGTCGGAGCGGAGGCGAATTCGTGTGGCGTCCTCGAGTAAGTGCAGCAACTCTTCCGCCAGACGCTGCTCATCGGCATCGGAATTCCCGGAAATCTCCGGGTACGAGACCGACCAATATGACCGGAGCCGAACCCCTCCATTCTCGACAGTAAGAGAGCACCCGGGAGGAACCTGGAAAATATTCTTG
>Ga0182024_10012318_pt1 | contig 16943 bp, 15 predicted proteins | sample P32metaG_FD_120480 | JGI IMG/M metagenome (GOLD analysis project Ga0182024, IMG submission 120480) | Permafrost microbial communities from Stordalen Mire, Sweden - P3-2 metaG (Illumina Assembly) | ecosystem: Environmental > Terrestrial > Soil > Wetlands > Permafrost | place: Sweden: Stordalen...
GACTTCAGCTTGCGGTCGGCCTCGGAGGCTATTCTTCCCTGCTCGGCTCCCAGGCGTCCCTGCTGTTCGCCGAGCTCGCCCTGCTGCTCGCCCAGTTTGCCTTGCTGCTCGCCAAGCTCGCCTTGCCGCGATCCCATCTCTCCCTGCAACTCGCCCAGCTTGCTTTGGATGTCGCCGATTTTGCTTTCAATCTCGCCAATTTCGTCCTCGCTCACTGTGCTTCCCTTTTTGGCGTCGAGCTTGGCTACAGCTTCGTTCAGCTTGGCCATCTCCTTGGAGATATCGGGAGTCGGAACGCTGGCCTGCTCCTGTTTTTTGCCCAGCTCCTCCTGCTGGCGGCCAAGCGCCTCCTGCTGCTTCCCCAGCACGTCCTGCTGGCGGCCGAGCTCTTCCATCGGTTTGTACATTTCCTGGATCTGGGCCACCACCGCCGGATCGTCGAGGAAATAGGATTTGCCGTCATGGGTGAACCATAGGAATTTCCCATTGGTCAGCTTACGGACCTTTTCGAGACTTTCCCGCGTACTGTTGTGCCAATCGCCGGAGAAGGTCACGCGGTCGCTCGGATCGGTGACCAATGCCCACGAATCTCCGTTCGAGGAATACGAGTAGGAGTAGCCCTTTCCGGTCGAAGTGCTCGTATGCTGGCCATTGGTGTTTACATTCGTGTTGGTGGCGGCGTCGTTCTGGAAGTTGACCATGGCCGCGTAGCGCTCGGCGACGGCGGCGTAGACTTCGCCGTATTGAGTTGGAGCGGCCGGCATGGGCGGAACGGCCGCAACCGGCACAACATCAGGGGCAACAGGTGGAACCGCGGCGGGTTCTGGACCGGCGGGCGGACCGGCAGGCGGCGGTGCAGCCGGATCCGCCGGCGCGGGCGGCATGGCAGGCTCAGCGGGACCACCCGGCTCAACCTGGTTCGGCGCTGCGGCGTTCGGGGCTGCGGCCGGAGCCGGAGCCGCTGCCGGACTGGAAGCAGCCGCGGGAGCGGGAGCAGGCGGCGGTGGGCCCGTCTGTGCGGATGCAGCGGCCTCGACGCGAATCAGCGCGGTGCCCACAAACAGCGCCACCGGAACCATCAAAACCGCCAGCAACAGGCGGCGGCGTGTGCCGGCAAAGGCCAGACGGAAGCTGGTTTCATTCAACAGCCGTTCAATGCGATGCGAGAGATTGGTGCTGCGTGCCATGGCCACTCCTATTGCGGTTGGGCGCGGCAGGGCCGCGAATTCAAGCAAAACCTGGGCATACGAGGCGCGGCTCGCGGCCTCTTCCAGGCCGGCGTGGTCGCTGATGGCCTCGCCCAGATCGCAAAGCTTGCCTTTGAGCCACCAGCCCAGCGGACTCAACCAGAAGACCGCCGTATAAACGCCGGCCAGCAATTGCAGATAGAAGTCCCCCTGGCGAACGTGGGCGCGCTCATGGGCCAGAACGATGCGCAACTTCTCCGCGTCCCACCACAGGCAGTCGTAGGGCAACAGCACCCCCGACCCGATCGTTACCGGGGATGAAACCTTCCGGCTGAAACGCATGCGCAGACCATAACCTGGATCGTCCTGGGGGTAGGGCACAAACACCTCAGCCCTGGACCATAGCTCCATGGTCAGGTTGAGCCCATACGCGATGCGGGACAGCAGCACTCCGCAGACCGCAACATACAAGAATGCCGCCAGCCATCCCAGCGAGAGAAGACGCAATCCGGACATCCAGTCGCCGACCCATCTGAGAAGAGTTCCCTGTTCGGATTGAAGCGGCATGAATTGGACTTGCGAGGGTAGTGTCTGCATTTGCGCAGCGTGGGGCCCATTGGCTTCGGCCTTCTGGTTCTGGGGCCGAGCCTGGTGTGCAGAATCGAACGCTGAACTGCCGCTGACCGGCGAGGGCGAAAGGTCAATCACTCTCGGGTGTAGCTCAGCAGTTGCGACAACTTTTTCCTGGGGCGCAATGATCATTCCATCCGGCTGCCCAGAAGATACCGGCGCGTCAGAGGCGTGCATGTCGCGCACCGGCAGCGATCCGGCTGCCGAGCGCCGCAGCGTCACCGGCACTTTCAAGGCCATCGATTCCGGCAGAATCTGCAAGCGCAACATAAGGGGCATGGCCACGGCTGAGATCAGCACCAGGCTCCATGCAGCTTTTTGCGCCGGCACATTGCTCACGCGAAAGAGCCGCAACCCGGCACCCACGGTCAGCGCCACCAGCAACGCCCGCAGCGCGGATTCAATCAACACTGCAATCATCGTGTTCCCCCGTTTCCCCGTTCCGCTGGATTCTTGGGTTCCGCAGCATTCTTCTGCGCAAGGGCGATACGCTCCGCCAGGCGCTGCAGTTCCGCCCGGTCAAGAACCTTGGAGTCCACCATACCCACCAGCAGCGCTTCCACCGATCCTTCGCAGAACCAGTCCACAATGCGCTTCACGGCGCGGCCCGCGACCCGCTGCCGGCTTTGTGCCGGCCGATAGAGAAAGGTGCGGTCCTCCACCGAATGCGTCAGGTAGCCTTTTTCTTCCAGGCGCCTCAGAACGGTGCGAATGGTCGAGTCCTTCAGCGGCCGGCCCAGCTCCTCGCGCACCTGTTCCGCGGTGATCGCCGACATTCTCCAGACAATTGAAAGGATGCTGCGCTCAAGCTCGCCCAACTCCGCCGGATCGTGCGCTGTTTGAGTGTTACTGTTCATAGTGTTACTTACTGTAACACACAAAAAGGTAAGCATGCAAGATATTTTCTAGAAAGTTTTTCTCCGGGAATGGGTTTGACGGGATCGTGGGGGAACGGCAGGTCAGGGCTTCAGCCCTGTCACTTGGACCGCAGGAAAATGCCGGCCTTTAGGCACTGAGGCATGCTCTTGTACCCAAAGGCCAGACCCAGAAGTTAAACAGGCAGCGGAAAATCTTGTTGCTTTGGAAGGGCACGGCTTCACAGGTTGCGGAAAAAGGCGTGGACACGGGGTGGAATCGCAAAAATAGCTTCCGCAGGGGCTGAAGCCCACCCCGTTCTATTGGCTTTGTCGGCACGACTGAAGTCATGCCCTGTTACAAAACGATCGAGGATTGGCATCATAGTGAGTTTTTCCGCAGCCTGTTCAGCCGTGCCGCAAGTGTGAGTCCTGGCTAAAGCCAGGACCTACCGCAAAAACGAGTTCTCAAACAGGTTCTAGGCTGCTCGCTTGAAAGGCTCGATCTTGGGCCGTTTCTTCTGCGATGCCTGCCACAAATCGTAGTCCGCTTGCAACTCATACCAGATTTCAGCATGAGTTCCAAGTGCGGCAGAGAGACGCAGAGACATGTCGGCGGAGATGCCCGCCTTGCCGTTCAGAACACGGGAGAGCGCCGCTCTGGAGACCTTTAGATGCTTTGCAGCACTCGTTACATCTATTTCGCCGAGGAACTCCCTGAGCGCCTTCCCTGGATGTGGCGGATTATGCATTCGCATGATGTCACTTCTCCTAGTCATAATCCTGATAGTCAACAAGTATCGCGTTCTCGCCCTCAAACGCGAACGTCAATCGCCAGTTACCGTTCACCTTCACCGACCAATGGTGTTTCAGATCGCCACGCAGTGGATGCAACTCCCATCCTGGAGCATTCATATCCTTTGCCGTCTTCGATCGATTCAACTGAAACAGTTGAACGGACAATTTGGCTGCATGTGCGGGTTGAATTCCTGCTTTGCTTCCGGTGGCGAAGAATTTTTCAATCCCGCTGTGCCGGAAACTCTTGATCATACTGTATAGTGGAGCGCGTCACGACTCAGAAGTCAAGCAAAAACATCCGCGATCGCTTCCGATCCTGGCGCCTGTCAAAATGGCCTTGGGTCTTGAGCTTCAACTTTTCCGCTTCTCGAACACCCTCAGGCTGAGACTGTCGTAGCCCGCCTTTCGGGCGCAGCCAAACTGGGGTCGTCCGGAATAAAGATTTCAAACACGGTTCCCGAGGGCCGGCCAGGATGCGCCGTGCGGCTGCGCAGATGCACCAGCCCGCGGTGTTTCAGGATGATCTCGTGGCTCACCCACAATCCCAGGCCGGTTCCCGTCACTTCCTTGGTGGTGAAGAAAGCCTCAAAGACCCGCTCGCGCACCTCCGGCTCCATGCCCATCCCGGTATCGGCAACGGCAAAGCGCACCCCGGTCTGCTCCGGCTCCTTCCAGTTGCGCGAGCGCCGGGCGCGCACCAGCAGCCGCCCGCCGGCCAGGGTTGCATCAACGGCGTTTCCCACTAGGTTGGCGAATACCTGCCGCACCTCGCCGGAAAAGCAGAACAGGTCCATCGCCGCGTCGTAGTCCCGCTCCACCTTGATGTTCAGCGTGTTCAAGCGGCCCTGATAAAGGCTCAGCACGGAGTCCAGCAGATCCCCCAGGTTGGTGCGCGCCGGCAGCGTTGACTGGCGATAGAAGCGAAGCGTTTGCTGGGTAATCTCGGCGATGCGCGTGGCCTCATGTTCGGCCATGGTGACGTAGTTCAATGCCGGGTCCTCAAGCTGGCAGAAGTTCCGTAGCAGAAACAGCAGGTTGGTAATGGCCTCCAGCGGGTTGTTGATCTCATGCGCAATGGAAGCGGCCAGGCGGCCCGTTGCAGCCAGCTTCTCGGTCTTGCGCAGCGCCTCCTCACTGCGCTTCCGGTCGCTCGCATCCAGCACAATGACGCCCACCCATCGCACCTGCTGCGGGGTGGTTCTTACCGGGTAGACGTTGGCCAGCCAGGTCCATGGCCGCCCCGTCTTGCTGTTCAGGCCTCCGAACTCCAGGTTGCGCGTCGGCTCATCCGCGGCGAAAACCCGCAACACCGTGTTTTCCAGTTCCTCGGCCATCGGCTGCGGCAGCAGTTCCGGCAGTGTGCGCCCCAGGTGGCGGCTCAGGGTCGCTCCGGTCATATCCGCAAACACCTGGTTGACGCGGACAAACCGGCAGCGGCGATCGAAAAAGGCCAATCCGATAGGCGCGTTCGCCAGCATCGAGTCCAGCAGCGAAAGCGTGTCGTTGAGGCCCGACCGCTGTTCGGCTAACGAAGCCACCATGCCGTTGAATGCCTCAATCAGATCGCCGATCTCGTTATGCACTGCAACCGGCAGCGGAAAACTGGCGCTGCCCTCGGGCGAGTGCATCAGCGCGCGCGTCCCCCGATGCAGGATGGCCAGCGGCCGCGATATGGATCGGGCCATGATCAGGACCAGCAAGGCCGAGGCTGCAATCCAGATGACGCCGAAGATGAAGGTGCTGCGCAGAACCGAGTTCAACTGCTCGAAATCCCAATTGCGGTCCGACTCCACCCATGCAAAGCCGCGCAAATCGTTGCCGGTCACAATGGCCTTCGCACCCTCCCATCGATCCCTGCCAAAAGCAAAGACCCTGGCATCGTTCCGCGACAGAAGGGGAATCTGCTTGAGCTCGGCCGGGTCAAGCGGCATCTGCTCCACTTCGCCGTTACTGACAAAGAGCACGTTGCCGGCAGGGTCGGTTACCTTGGCAAATGCCACGCTCGGCGCCTCGCCCATCATCCTGACCGACAACTGCACCCAGCCGGGCCGCTGCTGTTGCAACGCTTCGGTGGCCTGCAGCGCCACGGAATCGGCCTGGTGCGCCAGCCGGTGCAGCATGTGCTCATGCACTTCGTGCGCCTGCTGGCGAATCAACAGCGCCGCAAACAGCCCGATCGAAAGCACCTCCAGCAGCACCAGGCCTGCCAGCATCTGCCATCGAATCGATCGCGGCCACCAGCGCATAGAAAAAACCTCAATCTCTGCCCGAATTATTTCTTAGGCCAATCGATTCGCGACTACAATCGGCCTATCTTGTTCGCTTTACGCTCTTAACTTCGACGCCAGCGCCCGGGAAATCTGCCGCCCGTGAAAGCGTCCATTTTCAATAAATATCTCATTGGTGCGCGATCCTGCCACAATCACGCCCGCCAGATAAATACCGGGCACATTGCTCTCCAGCGTCTCCGTGTCGCACACCGGCAGGCGGTCCTGACCCTCGAACCGGATTCCCAGCCGCTCCAGGAAAGCGAAGTCCGGATGATAGCCCGTCAGCGCGAAAACAAAATCGTTCTTCAGCGTCTGGCGACCCTCGGGCGTTTCCACCAGCACCGTGTCCGGCGTAATCTCCACCACCTGCGAGTCGAACAGAGCCTTCACTTCGCCATTCTTGATGCGGTTCTCAATGTCCGGCTTGATCCAGTACTTCACATGCGGCTGAACGCCTGGCCCGCGATAGATTAACGTCACCCGCGCGCCGCTCCGCCACAGCTCCAGCGCCGCAATGGCCGCCGAGTTCTTGCCGCCAATCACCACCACGTCCATCTCGAAAAACGGGTGCGGATCGTTGTAGTAGTGATACACCTTGCTCAGATCCTCGCCGGGAATGCCCATGTAGTTAGGCAGGTCGTAGTAGCCCGTAGACAGCGCCAGCTTGCGGGCCGTGAGCGCGCCGGGCCGTCCAAAGCGGTCTTCGGTATGCACCGTGAACGCCCCATCGGCGCCCGTCACCCGCTCCACGCGATGATACTGCCGCACATCCAGCTTGTAGTACGCCGCCACCAGCCGGTAATACTGCAGCGCCTCGTTGCGGCTGGGCTTGGGATTGGGACTGGGAAAGGGAATGTCGCCAATCTCCAGCAGCTCCGGCGTGGTGAAAAACGTCATGTGCGCCGGGTAGTGGAAGAGCGAATTGCACACGCATCCCTTGTCCACCACGACCACCTTCAGCCCAACTTTCTGGGCGTCAATCGCGCAGGCCAGCCCTGTAGGCCCCGCGCCAACTACCAAGAGGTCGAAGATCTCCTCCTGCCCACCCGCCGTTTCCGGTTTCAAGTCGTTCATGGTTCTAGATTAGGGCATCCGTAGACGCCGGGGCCTTTCAGGCTTCATTGATCTCGAAATGGTAGAATGGTAGAATTTAATGGTAGAAGGGTAGAAGACGATGAATCACAACGTAAGCGACGATGAAGACCTGAACTCCGGGGAGACCAATCCCGATGGAGCGAACCCAAAGAAGGGGCTAGCCGCCTGGCTGGAAGAAATCAGCCGCGAAACCGGGCCGATGATGAACGACGGCCGGACTTCTAAAGAGTTGATGGACGAACTCTACGACGAAGAAACGGGGTTGCCGAAGTGAGCACATCGTTGCAGCAGGTGAATCAAAAGGCCCCGGAGCTAGAGCCGAAGGAAAGTTCCGGCGGGAGCGTGAACATTAAGAATGCGGAGACCACGCGGATGATTCGGGAACTCGCTGCCCTTGAGGGGGTAAGCCTGGTTGTGGCCGTCACCGAAGCCGTAAAGGAAAAGCTGGAAAAAGAAAAATTAGAGCGGGAAGCGGCGGCAAAGCCTAAGAAGAGCCGGTCTGAGTTGCTGATGGAATTTGCAAAGGAGTATACCGCGCGCGTAAAGGACCCCGTCCATTCCTGGGAGATTGATTGCCTGCTTTATGACGAAGACGGGTTGCCCAAATGATTGTCGATGGAACCTTAGAATGCAGAAGTGAGGAGCGATGAAAAGCCTGAATATCAAGAATCCGGAAGCCTACCAGCTGGCTCGGGAGTTGGCACAGCGTAACAGCGAGACCGTGACTATGGCGGTAACGATCGCACTTCGAGAGCGATTGGAACGCCAAGCACCGAATCCAAAGGCCGGCCTTGCCGATCGGCTGGACGAGCTGACCAAACGAACTGCTCCCCTGCTGAAGGACCTGCCTCCTTCCGATAGGATCGGCGACCTGCTCTACGACAAAGAGACTGGATTGCCTTTATGATCGTCGACTCATCCGCGCTGGTGGCAATTCTGAAGCGTGAGCCGGAGGGTGCGGCCTTTTCCAAACTCCTTGAAGCGACAAAGGTCGTTAGGGTTTCCGCAGCCACTTACTTTGAGACCGGCATTGTGATCGATAGCCAGAGGAAGCCGAGCGCAAGCCGATTCCTCGACGAGCTGATCGAAGAGTCGGGAATCCAGATTGAGCCAGTGACGGTCGAACAGGCGAGAATTGCCCGGCAGGCTTACCGGGATTACGGCAAAGGCAGCGGGCACCCCGCCAACCTCAACTTCGGCGACTGCTTCAGCTACGCCCTGGCCCGCGACAGGCGCGAACCCATCCTCTACAAGGGCGACGATTTTGTGCACACGGATTTGCGGTCCGCCGTGCCGCAACCATGAAGATGTTGCGCTATCCTTCTTCGCATGAGCAAAGCTCTCTTCCTGGCGCTGTTGGTGCTTGCATCAGCTAGTAATTTACCGGCTCAACTGGCGGATGCGAGCGCGGACACGCAGGCCAAATGCGCTCAATACCTCAACATTCCTCTTCCGCTTGAGGCCGCAACTGTCACGCAGCCAAAGGCGTGGCCCGACTGCAAGTCCTATAAGTTCTACTCCGGCATCGGCGTGAAGGTCGATTACGCTGCCGCCAGTCAATGCGCGTGGTCCGAGCGCTTAGCGCAGCAAGCCGGTCTGGAACCGCAATATACCGTCGCAAGCCTCTTCGGAGGCTCCGCAATGCTCACCGTTTTATATGCCAATGGCGAAGGCGTTTCCCAGGACAAACCCCTTGCTCTTCGCTTCGCTTGCGAATCTGAATTGTCGGATTCAGGTCTCGAAGACATCCGGAAATTACCCACCCATGCCCATCTCACGGCGAAAAAATTCCGTTATTGTGACGAAGCGATGACAACCTTCGCGATGAATTTTTGTGCGGCGTACGACTCCGAGATCGCTAAGCAAAAGCGGCAGGACGTGTTGGATGCCCTGATGCGGCAATGGCCGCAGACAGATCGCGAGGCATTCGCAGCGCTGCAAAAGTCGGAGGATGAATACGTAATGGCTCACAGTCGCGGCGAAGTCTATCAGGGCGGCACTATACGCAACCTTCGTATGAATGGCGTCGAAGAGCATCAACGCGACGAATTTCTGGCCGCAATTCAGAAATTCGAGAAAGGCGATCTGCCTAGCGGCTCCAAGGTTGGGTTCCAGAGGGCGGATGCGGATTTGAATGCCACATACAAAAAAGCTCTTGCCCTTGCCTCTGAACAAGACTTTAAGGATGATGATGGCCTGATTCAACCTTCGGGAATCCGCGATGCAGAACGCGCGTGGCTGAAGTATCGAGATGCCTGGGTCGAATTTGCGATGGTACATTATCCAAACAGCGACACGGACGCGTGGCTGACCCTTCTGACTACCAACAGATTCTGGAGCCTACGTCAGACTTCGTGTGATGTGGGATGGGATGATCCCGCATGCAAAACCAAGTAGGACGAAACTCCGTTCGTCCGTTACTCTAGAGAGTTGGGCTTCAGAGGTACCGAACCATGACCGTCATCCGCCAGGAAGATTTCATCGCCAGCGTCGCCGGCGCGTTGCAGTACATCAGCTACTACCACCCCGTCGATTACATCACCTCGCTGGCTAAAGCATACGAGCGCGAGCAGTCTCACGCGGCCAAGGACGCCATTGCGCAGATCCTCATCAACAGCCGCATGTGCGCCGAGGGCCATCGCCCCATCTGCCAGGACACGGGCATTGTGAATGCCTTTGTGAAGCTGGGCATGGATGCGCGCTTCGAGGCCGGGCCTGGCGAGGAACAGAAAGACCTCCAGGAGATGGTTGACGAAGGCGTTCGCCGCGCCTATCTCGACCCCGACAACAAGCTGCGCGCCTCGCTCCAGGCCGACCCCGCCGGCAAGCGCACCAACACCAAAGACAACACGCCCGCCGTCGTCAACGTGGAGCTCGTCAAGGGAAACACCGTCGAAGTCACAGTCGCGGCCAAAGGCGGCGGCTCGGAAGCCAAAAGCAAGTTCGCCATGCTGGACCCGTCGGACTCGGTCGTGGAATGGGTCCTCAAGACCGTGCCCACCATGGGCGCGGGGTGGTGCCCGCCGGGGATGCTGGGCATCGGCATCGGCGGCACGGCGGAGAAGGCCATGCTGCTGGCCAAGCAGTCCCTCATGGACCCCATCGACATACAGGATCTCATCGCCCGCGGCCCCGTGACCACCGCGGAAAAGCTGCGCGTCGAGCTCTACGACAAGGTCAATCGTCTCGGCATCGGCGCGCAGGGCCTGGGCGGGTTGACCACGGTGCTCGATGTGAAGGTGATCGACACCCCTGCCCACGCGGCGAATCTCCCAGTTGCGATGATCCCCAACTGCGCCGCCACTCGCCACGCCCACATTGTGCTGGACGGTTCCGGCCCCGTCTACCTCGATCCACCGAACCTCGAAGACTGGCCGAAGCTGACTTACGACGTTTCCGGCGCGCGCCGGGTGAACCTCGACACGGCCACCCGCGCCGAAGCCGCCACCTGGAAGCCCGGCGAAGTCCTGCTGCTGACGGGCAAGCTGCTCACCGGCCGCGACGCCGCCCACAAACGCATGACCGACATGCTGAACCGCGGCGAAAAGCTCCCCGTCGACTTCCGCGACCGCTTCATCTACTACGTGGGCCCGGTGGACCCGGTCCGCGAGGAAGTAGTCGGCCCCGCCGGCCCCACCACCGCCACGCGCATGGACAAGTTCACCCGCCAGATGCTGGCCGAGACCGGCCTGCTGGGAATGGTGGGCAAGGCCGAGCGCGGACCCGTCGCCATCGACGCCATCCGCGAGTTCGGCGCGGTTTACCTGATGGCCGTGGGCGGCGCGGCCTACCTGGTTTCAAAGGCCATCACCGGCTCGCGGCTGATGGCGTTCGCCGATCTGGGCATGGAGGCCATCTACGAGTTCGATGTACGCGATATGCCCGTCACCGTCGCTGTGGATTCAAAAGGCACCAGCGTCCATCAGACCGGCCCAGCCGAGTGGCAGCAGCGCATCGCCGGAATTCCGATCCTGCAGTAAAAAAACAGGGAATAGGGAATAGGGAGAGCATCAGACAACTAAAAAGACCCTCGCATTGAAAGGGGCGCATCAAAACCCATTCCAGTGCGACGGCCTTTTGCTATTCCCTGATCCCTATTCCCTGTTCCCTGCCTCTTCACTGCTTCCCGAACCGGACAACAATCCCGATGTTATATCCCAGGTTATTCTGCTCGGTCGATCCGAATCCGGTCAGGTAGTACTCCGGCGCAACACGGAACCCCACGTTCGGGGCCAGGTTGTATTCGAAAAAGACGCTGGCGCTGGCAGCGAAGGTCGAAGTATCGGGATAGAGCACGCCGAGGGTGCCGAACCCGTTGGTGTCGCCGGTAAAGTTGCCGTATGCGTAACCGCCCAGAATGCGCCCCGAGATGGAGTACTTGGGCTGCATGTAGAAACGGTAAGTGGGCCCAATCAGTGCGGCGTACTGGCTGATGGCGGGCTTGTCGAGGCGCACGCTGCCGGCGGGAGGGGTGCCCTGTTGCGGCTCGATGAAAGGCGTGCCGTAGTAGCCGCGCCCATCCACGCTCACTCCCAGCCGCTCGTTGAAGTAGCGGGTAAGGCCCGTGTTCCAGTCGTATTCATTCACGCGCTGCAAGCTGGCGCCTGGAGTAAAGCGCAGGTAGCCCGCGCCAACGTATACCTCGTAAAGATGATCGTAGACCTCGTGAATTGCAGCCGCGCGCCGTTGTTCCCGGCGAGCCCGGATGCGCGCCTGCACGCTGATCTGGGACTGGGTCTGGGGCTGGGCCGCAGGCGCCGGCTGCTCCTGGGGTGTAGCAGTACTGCTCGAACTCGAGCTTTGCGCCTGAAGAACAGGAAGTGCTGAAGACGCGAGCGCCAGCAGAAGGACAAGACGGCGAAAAGAATACATCGGTATAGGATTTCCTCCATGGGATTACGGAAGCACACCACACGCACGGGCGGCGCTCCCCCCAGTTGGTATTAAAACATCCCAGGGGGTGCCTTGTGCGTAAACCTGTATTGCTTTGGACGCAGCCCAACCCGATTCGCCCCGCATTCAACCCCGACATTCGCTTTCCATTCTGATGACATTCCGGAAAAAACCGCGGCGTCGATCCGCGCGGAGCAATGGAAATGCTCTAGGATGAAGACCAAAGGAGTCCTCGACATTTATGGGTCGAATTCTGCTGGGAATCATTCTGGGCATCATCCTGGTGCCTGTCGCCGTTCTTGCATGGCTTCATTACGGCCACGTGCCGGTTGCTGTGGCAGATCCGCCGTTCCCCCAGGAACGAGCGATTACCCAGCAGGCGCTGGACGCGCGCCTCGACCATGAGCTAATCAAGACCCCGCCCATTCAGCCCGACGAGCCCACTCTGGTGGCCGGCGCGCAAATCTACCACGACCAGTGCGCCGCGTGCCACGGGCTTCACAGCAAGCCATCCTCGTTCGGCGCTCACATGTATCCCGACGCGCCGCCGCTTTGGGAGGCCCATCATAATGGCGCGGTGGTCGGCGTAAGCGACGACCCCCCCGGCGAGACGTACTGGAAGGTTTCCAACGGCATCCGGCTCACCGGAATGCCCTCCTACAAGGCGGTACTGACCGACACACAGATGTGGCAAGTAAGCCTGCTGCTGGCCAATGCCGATAAACCGCTGCCCCCGGCCGCATTGGATATTTTGAACGGTTCGAACGGCGTAGCACCTTCGCCGGCGCCCGCCCCTTCGAAACCGCTTGTCCCCGGCAAGTAGATGCGCTTAGTACGAGAGCTGTAATTGCAGAACGTCGCAGGGAGCAGGGGGTTTCAACCCCCCTGAAAAAAGCGAGCAACCTAGCCGGGCCTTTAGAAGGTCCCGGGGCCTTGTCAGTGTTACGACATACACCCCCAGTACAACTGTAGTACTAGAAGCAGACCCGCCGAATCAGACCGCCGGCAAGCGACGGAGTCCGCCCTGGACGCCGTCGCTTGCCGGGGGAATAGAGCTCCCTGAAGCTTCAGTTCATTCCTTGCCGATCACCAGGATCTTGAACGTCCCCGGCAGCATGGGCGCGCGCGGGCCGCGCATCCAGCCCGGCGTTCCCGGTGGCGGAGGGGTTGCATTGGCAGGCGCGGGAGGAACCGGACCAAACTCGGCCGTAATGGTCAGAATGCGGTTGGTCTTGGTATCCAGCGTCAGCACCTTGGCCCGCACCGGCGTGGCCACCGTCTGCTCTACCGAAAAGCTGGTGGGCGAATTCTCTTTAACCACTGTCAGCGTTCCGTCACCCTGCGAACTGAAAGCCTCCATCGTCGCCGGGTTGAATGTGGCCCCATCCGATCCGTTGCCGATGGGCAGGTCGGTGAGAATGTGCCCATCCGTGGCCGACAGAATGATCATGTTCTTCTTATCGCGGCAGGAAGCAAAGAGGACGTTGTTCTTCGCGTCCAGTGCCAGCCCAGCGCATCCGCCGCCCTTGCTTGAAACATCGTATCTACCGACCATCTTCATCGTGTTCGCGTCGATGACCGCGATGGCGTCCTTGTCTTCGATGTCGACATAGATCTTGCCGCGGCCATCCGTCGCCGCCTGCTCCGGCGCGCCGCCGATGTCGATGGTGCCCAGAATCGAGCCGTCCTTGTCGTCGAGGACGGTGATATTCGGCGCCGAATGGCTGAGCACGTAGAAATGGTGATTGTAGGCGTCGTTCAGATAGCCGTCGGGATTGCCCTGCACGTCGATCTTCTTGATAATCGCGAAGGTCTTGGCATCGAACATGGTCACCGGTTTGGAGGTTGCAAAGCCGTGTCCTGTCGCCGTGTCCACTGCTCCGCCGTGCGCGCTGGTGCCGGGAATATCGCCCACCTGCGCCAGCGTATCCAGGTTAAAGACGCCAATGTGGCCGGCCGGGCCGGAGCGGGCAACATACAGGATACGGCCGTCCGGGTCGGCGGTCACATAATCGAATCCGCCGTCGCCGCCGACGATTTGGGTTTTCAGCACCTTGTATGGGCCGCTGTCCTGCGGCTGGGCCACGACTGCAAACGAAAGCACTACGGCGAAGGTTGCAACAACGAGAGATTTCGAGGTCATGCTGCTATCTCCTGGAATGGCTTTGAGAGGAATTCATAATCGGAGAGCGGAAAATTGATTCCTGCTTCTTCCCGGAATCGAGCATACACGCTGCAACCTGAAGCTTAGCTGAATGCCGAAACCGCTTCGTCCGAGTGTATTGAAATGGATGGCCTATGGGGCTTGGAGAGTTCAAGCTTCAACCCGCACGCGACTGCTTCACCATCCACGTCCCGGGCCCCGGACTCACTGTCTCTCTGGGTGTAAAGGGTGATTTCCTCAAGATCCTGCACGGGCGGGGGTCGCCCATCGCACTTGCATCGGTTCGACCCTCGGACGGTCTCAGGCTTTCAACGCACGCTCTACTCTCGGCATATATATATCTGACTGACTTTTGTATTTTATTCTCATTTCTGAAAGCGTTATACTCGGGGAGTCGATTCCGACTCCGAGGTGCTTTATGAGTCCCGACGATCAGAGAGCCCAAAAGGGCGCGGTCTTGCTCGAATTCCAAGAAGTAACCGACCAGATAAAGGCGCTTGAAATCAAGGCCGAGCGCCTGGGCGAGAAAATCGCTCAATTTGGCAATCTGCTAAAACATCATGCGGCTCATTCCATTATGAAAGAGGATCAGGCTCATCATGGCCTCGCAATCGGCCCGACTTCTCCGGAACTTCTTGCAGCAATGCGCGGCTGGCAAGATTCATTTGAGATCACGGAATCTCTTCGATTGGCAATGCATCGTCTTACTGAACTGAAGCGGCAAAAGGCGCAACTTGGCTTGCCATGATGGCCGCAATTATACAACTACCCTCCGTAAGGTTCGCTTACAAACTAGGCGACTCCCTGACTATCGAGATCGGGGTATTTTCCTGAATCCTTCATGATTCGGTACAGTGCCTGAGCGGCGGGCAGATTTATCCAACGCGCGCACATGGGAACTCGCTGGTTAGTAAATTCTTTCATTACGGGCCGCATCTCCGAGTCTGGCGAAAGGTTCTTTGCCTTGATGCCCTTAAAAACTTCATAGGCAAACATATCTGCCGCTTGCAGGCCGACAGCGGATGGGTCTTTCCCTGTCTTAGATACCAATCCCTCAAAAAGTTTGCAGCGAACCCAATCAGGCTCATCAATCATGAGGTTGTATCCCTCCTGTACTGCGTCATCCCAACTTCCATGATCGTGAACCAAGAGCACGGTATCTCCTGGGAAATATTCCTCCACGGTATGAGCGATATCGACCATCATTTGCTTCATGCAGAGCACATAAGTCCTCCGCTTGATACTCTTTTCATCACCTTTCGGCCATACCTGCCGAATAGCATCCATCTCGCAGCCCGTAGCAATTGCGCCCATCTTCCGCCTGGCAAGCATGTTAATTAGCTTTCTTGAAAGTTGTATGCAGCGCCGCCGGTCCCAGTGCTTGAACTCACCGGCCTTGCAGTTCATTTCTGTAGCGTGAAATCTAGTGATTTGCTGATTCGGATCAGATCTGGAGTTCTCGTGGTCTATCCGTCTTTGCCATGAACCCTCTAGCCGTTTCCACTCAAGCTCGGTCGCTATCCAGCCGCCTACGACCATGATTTGATTGTCAAAGCTCTCATCGAATTTGAATTGGAGTACGGCCACGATCTTGTGTCCCCGTTTTCCCGAACGAACCATATTCGTGGTCTGTCAAGTATATATATGCCGGTACATTCATCCCTCTTCCGCCTCGCGCAGCTTGGCGATCACGGTGAAGTCTTCGAGCGTCGTGGTATCGCCCTTGATCTCGCCATGCGTGGCCAGTTCGCGCAGCAAGCGGCGCATGATCTTGCCCGACCGCGTCTTCGGCAACTGTTCGGTAAAGCGAATATCGTCCGGCCTGGCCAGCGAGCCAATCTCTTTCGACACCCACTTGCGCAGCTCGTCCTTCAACTGCTCGCTGGGTTGGTTCCCGCTTTCGAGCGAGACGAACGCGGAGATGGCCTGCCCCTTCAGCGCGTCGGGACGGCCCACCACGGCGGCCTCGGCTACCTTGGGATGGGCAACCAGCGCCGACTCCACTTCCATGGTCCCCAGGCGGTGTCCGCTGACGTTGATCACGTCGTCCACGCGGCCCATCAGCCAGAAGTAGCCGTCCGCGTCCATGCGCGCGCCGTCCCCGGTAAAGTAGCAGCCCGGCACATCGCTGAAATAGGTCTTCTCATAGCGTTCCGGATCGCCGTAGACGGTCCGCGCCATTGACGGCCATGGCTTGCGCACCACGAGCAGGCCGCCGCTTCCGGCAGGAACCGCATGGCCCTCCTTGGTGACCACCTCCGGCTCAATGCCGAAGAACGGCCGCGTCGCCGAACCCGGCTTGGTTGGCACGGCTCCGGGAATCGGCGCGATCATGATCGATCCCGTCTCCGTCTGCCACCAGGTGTCGACAATGGGGCAGCGGTTGTGCCCGATCTTCTCCCGATACCACATCCACGCCTCAGGATTGATGGGCTCACCGACCGTCCCCAGCAGCCGCAGCGAATCCAGCTTGTGCTTCTCCACATACTGATCGCCCCACTTGATGAAGGCGCGAATGGCCGTGGGCGCGGTATAGAAGATGGTCACCTTGTGGTCATCCACGATCTTCCAGAAGCGCGAAAAATCCGGCCAGTTGGGCGCGCCCTCATACATCAGCACCGTCGCCCCGTTCTGCAACGGACCATAGACAACATAGGAGTGTCCGGTGACCCAGCCGATATCCGCCGTGCACCAGTAGATGTCCTCATCGCGGAGGTCGAAGACGTACTTCGAAGTGAGATAAGTCTGCACCGCGTAGCCGCCTGTAGTGTGCACCAGGCCCTTGGGCTTTCCGGTTGTCCCCGATGTGTAAAGAATGTAGAGCGGATCTTCGGAATCCTGTTCCGCGCACGGGCACTCCGCCGCAGCCTTGGCCACCAGGTCGTGCCACCAGTGGTCGCGCCCCTCCACCATGGTCACCGGGCTGCCTGTCTTCCCGCCCGCCTCCCCATCTGTCCGCCGGTAGACCACCACGTGCTTCACCGTCGGGCACGCTTTCATCGCCTCGTCCACCGTTGCCTTCAGCTTGATTTCGCCGCCGCGCCGGTAGCTC
>Ga0182024_10012319_pt1 | contig 16943 bp, 12 predicted proteins | sample P32metaG_FD_120480 | JGI IMG/M metagenome (GOLD analysis project Ga0182024, IMG submission 120480) | Permafrost microbial communities from Stordalen Mire, Sweden - P3-2 metaG (Illumina Assembly) | ecosystem: Environmental > Terrestrial > Soil > Wetlands > Permafrost | place: Sweden: Stordalen...
CAGCGCGCCCACCAGACCCGTTTCAATAAACGAAAGCACGGCGCCCGCCGTGACCACGCCGTCCATCGGCAAACGCAGCACGCCCGCCGGAGTGAACTGCGCGCCGCGCGTAGCCGCAACCAGCGCCATCAGCTTCTCGCCATCGACGGTGGTCTTCTCGTGGAATTTGACGTTGAGGACAGGGCCGCGCCGGTCGATTGCTTCGATGCCGATCTTCTCCGCCAGCGTCTTGATCGCCGAGTAGCGCATCAGATTGCGAATATCGTCCGGGACCGGCCCGTAGCGGTCGGCCAGTTCCTGTTCCAGCTTCGCGCGCTCGTCTGCCGTGGCTGATTGCGCGATACGCTTGTAAGCCCGCAGGCGCTGATTTTCATCGGAGATATAGCCCGCGGGGATGCGCAGATCGAGACCGAGGTTCAGCGCCGAATGAATCTCCGGCGCCACCTCTTCGCCGCGCAGTTCCCGTACCGCGTCTTCGAGCATCCGGATGTACATATCGAAACCGATGGCGTTGATGTGCCCGTGTTGCTCGCCGCCCAGCAGATTGCCCGCGCCGCGCAATTCCAGATCGAGCGCGGCAATGCGGAAGCCCGCGCCCAGATCGGAAAACTCCTTCAGGGCGGCGAGGCGTTTGCGCGCCACTTCTGTCAGCTCGGTGTCGGGCTCAATCAGCAGGTAGCAATAGGCTCGTCTGTTCGAGCGCCCGACGCGGCCGCGCAGCTGATACAGTTCCGAAAGCCCATAACGTTCCGCATGCTCGATGATCATGGTATTCGCGAGCGGTATATCGAGACCGTTTTCCACGATGGTGGTGGAGACGAAGACGTCGTATTCGTGCCGCATGAAGCCCAGCATCACCCGCTCCAGTTCTGCCTCCGGCATCTGGCCATGGCCCACTCCGATGCGAATCTGCGGGAACAGTTCCTGAACCATCGCTGCGCGTTGCCAGATGGATTCGATGCGGTTGTGAACGAAGTAAACCTGGCCGCCGCGCGCCAGTTCCATTTCGATGGCGGATCTTACGAGTTCCGGCGTAATCGGCGCCACCACCGTATGGATCGCCAGGCGATCGCGAGGCGGTGTCTCAATTACCGACATGTCCCGCAGTCCCAGCAACGACATATGCAGAGTGCGGGGGATCGGTGTTGCGCTCATCGTAACCACGTCGACTTTGGCGGAGAGCTCTTTGAGGCGCTCCTTATGCTTCACGCCGAAACGCTGTTCCTCGTCGATAATGACCAGGCCGAGGTCTTTCCACACGACGTCTTTCGAGAAGAGGCGATGCGTGCCCAGCGCGAGATCCACTTTGCCTTCGGCGAGATCTTCCAGTCCGGCCTTGATTTCTTTGGCACTGCGGAAACGGCTGAACATTTCCATGCGCACGGGGAAAGACTGAAAGCGCTTTTTAAACGTCTCGAAATGCTGAAAGCAGAGAACCGTGGTGGGGGCGAGCACCGCGACTTGCTTGCCATCGCCCAAAGCCTTGAACGCCGCGCGCATCACGACTTCGGTTTTGCCATAGCCAACGTCGCCGCACAGCAGGCGGTCCATGGGCTGCGGACTTTCCATGTCGCGTTTGATGTCGGCGATGGCGGTCTTCTGGTCGCGTGTTTCGGTGAACTCGAAGGCATCTTCGAACTCGCGCTGCCAGTTGCTATCGGCGGAGAAAGAAAAGCCCTGCGCGAGTTTGCGCTGCGCGTAGAGCTTCAGCAGTTCTTCCGCCATATCGCGCATCTTCGTTTTGATGCGCGTTTTGGTGCGCGTCCAGGTGGCGCCGCCCATGCGGTCGAGCTGCGGCTTCGCTTCGCCCTCGCCGCGGAAGCGCTGCACCAGATCCATGCGCGCCAGAGGAACGTAGAGCTTGTTGCCACCCGCGTATTCGAGCAGCATGTAGTCGCCTTTTGTATCGCCCTGGGCAATTTCGCGAATGCCGAGGAATTGCCCAACGCCATGCTCGGCGTGCACCACGTAATCGCCGGTCTTGAGATCGAACTGATCCGCCGAAAATGCACCAGCACTCAGACGAATCGGTTTCGCAGCGGTCTCGGGAGAATCGAAGAGATCTTCGGCGCCGAAGATTACGAGGCCGGCTTCCGAAAACACCGTGCCGTGCGCAATCTCGCCGCGAATCAGCGCGACCGCCGCGCTTGCCGGCTGTGCGCGTTCTCGCAGATGTTCCGGCACCACGCCGCCGCCGAGATCGATCTGATAGGGAACGCCGTACTCGGTAAATACATCGGCGATGCGCTCCAGCTCACCGGCTGTCGGCGCGAAGAACGCGATATGCGAGCCGGCTTCGATCAGCGTCTTCGCTTCTTTAATAGCGAATTGCAGATTGCCGTGGAAGGCCAGCGCGGGGCGGGTGGGAATGTGGAAGCTGTTCTCCACTTCGTGTCCGATTTCGATGAGGCGGGTTTCGACAATGTCGTGCGCCCGCGCCAGTTCGAGAAAATCTTCCCACGCGATCATGCCCGCTTCGGCATGCGCATACTCCGGCGCGGCGCCAAGACGGATGGCCAGACGATCGGCGGCGGCCTGCGTCAGCTCCGGCTCGTCGACGATAACGATGGGCCGCGCGAAGAAATCCAGGATGGTCGCTTCGCGAGGCTGCGCGATCGGGACCAGGGTCTCCCAGCCGGAGAAAGCTTCGCCATCGGCAGGAAGATCGAGGCCGCGCAGGCCCGCCTCGCGCATGTGGCTGGCCAGTTCTCCCAGCATCGCGCGCGATTTCTGAAACTCCGTCAGCGGCTGCACTACGCATTCCGTCAGCTTGTGGGTGGAGCGCTGGCTCGCGGGGTCGAAGCGGCGGATCGACTCGATCTCATCGCCAAAGAATTCGATGCGCACCGGCTCGTCCTGCCCGGGAGGAAAGACGTCCAGAATGCCGCCGCGAATCGAATACTCGCCGGCCATCTCCACCGGATCGTGCCGCTGGTAACCGATGCTTTCGAGGTGCGAGGAGAGATCGTCCAATGCGGTTTCTTCGTGCAGGCGTAAAGTCAGCGTGAGCTGACGGTAGTACTGTGGCGGATTGGTGCGGGTAAGAGCCGCGGCCACCGGCATGACGACGATGCCTGCATTGCCCTTCGACAATCGGTCGAGCGCGTCGGCACGCGCCGCCAGTATCTCGGCGTGGGGCGACATGCCTTGTCCAGGCAACACGTCGAGCGCGGGGAGCAGCAGCGGCGGATGCGTCACGTCCAGAAGACCGCAGAATGTCGCGATGGCCGGAAACAGCGCCTCGGCTTGTTTGCTGCCATCGGCAATCAGGATCTGCGGACGGCCCGTGGCGCGGTAGAGAACGGCTGTATACGCGGCTTTCGCGGTCAGCGTCAGGCCCGAAAGGCGCAGTAGATTGCCGCCGGCGCCACTGTCTGATTCCAGCTTTTGTATGAGCGCCTGCAATCCCGCGCTGCGGGCAAGTCCGGCGAATAATTCTTCAATACGTGGATTTCGCAAGGCGGGTTATCCAACGTACTTGTCGCGGCACTCTTCCGAACAGAAGTGAAACACCTCGCCGTGGCAGATCTTATTAAACGAACTTCCGGCGGCCACATAGGTTCCGCATACCGGGTCCTGATGCAAAAGTGTCGCTGCTGACGGGTTGTCGGGATCCGCAACCGTCTTTTGCGCAGGAGAGGCCGGTCGGCTGCCGGCTGGCCCGCCCATGCCGCGAATAATCCGCGTGACGATTCCAAGCGCGGCGCGAATCAACGCAAAAACGAGGAGGATTTCGATTATCCGGCCGAGGAACTCAAACATAAAGAAAAGGGGCGCCCGCTGTAAACAGAAGCGATGCGCCCCGGTGTGAAAGTATCGATCTGTCGTTTTACTTGGATTTCTTGTTGGACTTGGTTGGTGCGTTCGGGTCCTTATAGTCCACGTTGACGCTGCTGCCAAGCGCGGCAATCAGATCCTTCGCCGGCTGCGCATTCGGACCATCAGGTTTCAGCTGCAGATACTTCTGGAGGGCTTCGATGGTGCCGTCGGGCGCGATCATCTTGCCGGTCTTCTGATCGAGCGTCGCCTTGCCAACCAGAGTGGAGCCGTAATAGTAATACGCTTCGGCGTAGTTCGGATCGGCCGCGATTGCCTTCTTGAATTCATCGAGCGCACCATCGGTCTGGTTGCTGTTCATAAGCAGCGCGCCGAGATTGTAGTGATACTTTCCGGCTCCGGCGGGATCCAGCTCAACCGCCTTCGCCAGTTTGACCTTCGCGTCGTCGAGTTTCTTATCGGCGGCAAGGGCGAGCGCATAGTTGTTGTAGGTTCCGGCATCGTCCGGAGCGACCGTCAGCAGCTTGTCGAAAGCGGCAAACGCCTTGTCATATATCGGCCCGGCGTCGGCTCCTTTTGCCGACTTGGCGCTGCCAACATAGGCCTCAGCGAGCCCGGCCCAGACAGCCGGCTGCGTCGGTCCGAGTTCGGACGCCTTCGTCAGCTGGGTGATGGCCTCGTCCCACTGTTTGTTGTCAATGGCGGTCTTGCCGGCGCCAAAGCTATCGTTGAGTTCTTTGTTCTTGGCCAGCTGAGCTTCGCGCTCTTTGGCTGCCTTCTCATCCTCCTTGCTGTTGCCTCCGCCGGAAGGCGCTTTGCCGCCCGCAGCAGCAGGTCCCGCAGCGGACGCCATTGGAGCAGGCGCCTGGCCTACGGGCTTCAGCTTTATATCGAGGGGATCGCCATTGCCGCCAACCGCTTCATATTGCTTCAGACTGAAGCGAGGTTTGCCGTCCACCATCACGGTGACGGCGTAAACGCCCGGCTTCATGGACGTGATGTAGTGACCTTTCTTATCGCTCTTCGCCTCGATGCGGTTTTTCGTTTCCGCATTTTCAAAGGCTATCTGAGCGCCTGTGACGATCTTTCCATCGGGGTCTGTGACGCTCCCCTGAACGAACGCGGTTTGCGAAAAAGCGGGAACCGCGGCGAGCACGATCGCGACAGTTGCGAGAGCAAAGGGTGTAAAACGAAAAGACATAGGAGTTTACCTCGACCCGGAATTGATTCCGGAATATCTCAGGATACTACATTCATAGACGGCGATCGCCGGCGAAAGGCATAGACGGTGGTCGCCGGCCAAAGGCTACAGGGGGTGGTGCGATACAGAAGGGCTGCCGCTCGCTTTCGGTCGCGTCTCAGTAAGGGTTGCACATGGCGGAAGGTCACGACTGCGGGCGGGAAACAGGTACAATATGTCCAGACCCATGCAGAGAGCTTTATTCATCCTCAAGGGCTTGCTTCCCGTTGCGGCAATCGCGACCATAGCCATGACCGCCGGCGCCCAGACCCAAAGCCAGGAGCCGCCCACGACCACCTTCCATGGCGCCACCAACGAAGTCATCGTGCCCGTCACCGCAACTGACTCGAAGGGCCGCTTCATCTCCGACCTCGTCCAGAGCGACTTCCATATTTTCGACGAAGGGCGCGAACAAAAGATCGATTACTTCAGCCATGAGCAATCGCAGCCGGTCGTGATCGGCTTCCTGATCGACATGAGCAATCGCATGAAGGTGGATTGGGCGCGCTACAAGGAATCCACCACGGAACTGATGCTAAACCTGCTGCCGGGCGATAAAAAATACTCGGGTTACCTCATTACCTACGGCAATGAGCCGGAGCTGGTCTCCGACACCAATTCCGATCCCGAAGCCATGGTGCAGAAGATTGCGAAGATGAAGCCTGCCGGCGGCTCCGCCCTGTACGATGCCATCTATATGGCGTGCACCAGCCGCAAATCGGTGGAAGGCGAGCCTTACCAGCCGCGACGCGTCATCATTGTCATCGGCGACGGCCACGATTCCGCCAGCAAGAAGACGCTGCAGGAAGTGGAGGAAATCGCCCAGCGCAACCTGGTCACGATTTATGCCATGGATACGGTTGCTTTCGGTTTCCACAATGACGATGAGGACAACCTGGTCGGGCTGACGTCGCTCACGGGCGGCAAAATCGAGGCTCCTCTGGGCGAAAACATGTATAAGGACATCAGCGGCTATCTTTCCAATGTGCAGGATGCGGGAAACTACGCTATTCAGGTGGGGACTGGCGGCTACACGGCTGAAGTTCAGAAATCCATTTTTCTCTCCGTGAGTAATCTGATTGGCGAGATTACCACCCAGTACGTCATGCGCTATCATCCGGATCTGAAGACGGATTGCAATCCGGACCAGCCTAAATGCGACCCCTCGATGAACAAGCAGTACCGTCACGTTAAGGTGACCGTCAATTTGCCCAACGCAACCCTTCGCTATCGCGATGGTTACTACCCGTTCGGCGTTCCTCAGTAGCGTAGTAGCCCCGTAGTAGCCCGAAAAACTGGCGGGGGCAATATTTATTTGGGACGATTGGCTGTAAGATGGTGGTCGGGGAAGTCCCGGACATGCCTGCGGCCGTTATTCCATTTCGATCCGCCAGCGCCGTTTCCAGAAGGGCAACATGGTCGCTCGTGGAGATAGCGCGACCCGGACTTTCGCCCGAACCGCTGGGAATTCTGCTGGTGGATGACAAAACAGGCCAGCTATCGCTGAGGACCCGGGATGCGAGTGAATTCCAGGATCTGGATGAGCAGGAGGCCGATTTTCTGGCCGCACTGGCCTCCGATCTGGAGGCGAAGGCGCTGGAGCCGGGCGCTGGCCACTCATTGCTGGATTTCCTGGAGGATTGTCTCTCCGGATTTCTGCGAATCGGCGACCGGACGGCGATTGAATATTCCGGCGATGCCGGCCAGACCGTGAATCGCCTCTTCGATCAGTACGTGGATGGCGAAGTGCGCCCCTTCGTGACGCATCTGCCGCTTTATGGTTTGCGTGCCGCTGCCACGAAGTTCGGAGAAGAGTTCGATCGGGCTGAAATGAGTGAGCCGGACGCGTGGGTGCGGGTGCCGCGCGGAGTGCGCCTCGCCGAGGGCATGTTCGTCGCCCAGGTGGTGGGGCGCTCCATGGAGCCGCTGATTCCCGAGGGCAGCTACTGTCTGTTTCGCGGCCCTGTCGTCGGTTCGCGCCAGGGCAAGCGACTGCTTATCGAGCAAACGGGTGGGCGCGGAACGGATCTCGACAGCCGGTACACGGTGAAGCGGTACACCAGCGTGAAGAAGATCAACGACGATGGCGGCTGGGAGCACGAGCGAATCCGGCTGGAGCCGCTGAATCCGGAGTTTGAGGCTTTTGAACTGGGCGAAGGTGAGTTCCGGGTCATTGCCGAATTTGTCCAGGTTATGTCTTCCTGACGGCGCCGTCTTGATTCAGACCGCGCCATTTCGCCGTGCCCTGCTTGCGTGGTACGGGCGCGTCAAAAGAGACCTGCCGTGGCGCGCGGAGGTCTCTCCAGCCGTTTGTGCGCTTCGCGCCAAACGTACCGATTTCTATCGCGTGTGGGTTTCGGAAATCATGCTGCAGCAAACACGCGTGGAAGCGGTGATCCCGTATTATGAGCGGTTCCTTGCGCGGTTTCCGGATGTGGAGTCTTTGGCCGCCGCTTCCGAACCGGATGTGCTCACCGCGTGGAGCGGCCTCGGTTACTACAGCCGCGCGCGTAATCTGCATCTTGGCGCGAAGCAGGCGGCTGGCTCTCCTGGGCGAGCGGGCGGTCTTCCCAAGAGCTACGATGAGCTGCTGAATCTATCGGGCATCGGCCCCTACACCGCGGCTGCGATTGCCAGTATTGCGCTCGGCGAACCGCGCGCTGCCGTGGATGGCAACGTCATCCGCGTGATCAGCCGACTCACTAACGACGCCTCCGAAGTGTCTTCCCCTGTCACGAAGCGGCGCTTCACCGACGAGGCGCAGCACCTGCTGGACCCTCGCCGGCCTGGCGATTTCAACCAGGCCATGATGGAACTCGGCGCCACGGTTTGCGTTCCCCGAAATCCTCGCTGCGGGCAGTGTCCGGTGGCACGCTTCTGTGCGGCGCACGCAGCGGGCACGGAGCAGGAATTACCTGTCAAACTGAAGAAAGCTTCCGCGCGCGACATTGCACTGGATTTGGCATTGTTCGCAGGACGAGCTGGAAATGTGGGCAAAATATTTCTGGTTCAGAGGAACCCGGCCGAACGCAGGATGGCGGACTTCTGGGAATTGCCCGCAAAAAGCCTTTTCCCGAAATGGAACGGGCACCCACAGGGGCAGATAGTCCACCAGATCGTTAACGACCGGTTCCGGATCACTGTGTGGCACGGGACCGCGCCCCGCCTGCTACCTTCCGGCAAGTGGTTTAGTTCCTTTGAGTTAGCGGCCATGCCGCTGACCACGATCTCACGTAAAGCGCTGGCACTGGCGGCTAAAAGTCTCGATATACTCCTCTAATAATTCGGTAATACCACCTTAATTTTCAAAGGAGATATAGCAATTCACCTCGCATTGCGGCCAAAATAGCTGTGTCGGTTTGTGCGTCCATGATGGCCACTATTTACTTACGCCCCTGGTTGCTTGTTTTGGCGCTTGCCGCGGCCTCCTCACCGCCGTGTGTTTACGGCCAGATTACCGGCAACGGCGCGGCGCCGCTATACACGGCGCAAGGCGTCGTGAACGCGGCAACGCAAACCGGAGGAGCACTGGCACCGAACACCATTGCCACGCTTTACGGAACGAATCTGGCGTTCGATACACGCGCTGTCGCCTCCACTGATGTCGTTCGCGGACTGATGCCAACTTCGCTCGATGGCGTCGGGGTCTGGGTCAATTCGATCCCGTGCAGTCTTTTTTTCGTTTCACCCACGCAGATCAACTTCCTGGTGCCCTACCAGCTAACGGCAGGCACGGTTTCGCTCGTCGTGGCGCGGGACAGCCAGGCAGGGCCCACGGTGAGCATTCAGCTCAACAGCACCTCTCCGGGGTTGTTTTTGTGGAACGGCAACAACGCAGTGGCCGGTCATCTGAACGGCGTAGCGTTATCGGACACGTCTCCTGCCGTGCCCGGAGAAATCGTCGTGATCTACGCCGCCGGCCTTGGCAGGACTTCGCCCGATACCACGAGCGGGCAACTGGCCACCTCGGCTTTCCCGATTTATTACCTGTCGCAATTACAGGTCTTGCTGAACGGTGTGGCTTGTCCGCGAGCCAATGTTCTCTATGCCGGACTGGCGCCGGGTTTTGCCGGTCTTTATCAGATTAATTTGCGGCTCCCCGACGATGTGGCCGCCGATCCACAGATACAGGTGTCTGTCGGTCCGCAGATCAGTCCCGGTTTCATCCAGCTTGCCGTGCAGCCTGCTCAAACTGTGTCGCAATAAGGGCCAGCGCGACATTTTACTAATTCGTTGGGTTTACTTCTGCATGGGGTTTACTCCTACAATAGTGATGAGGGTTTTCATGTCTAAAAGCGTCCGCCCGAGCCGCGTAGTCTGGATCGCCATTCTTTTTGTGCTCCCCGCGGTTTATGGGCAGGAGGGTTCGGCGGCAGAGCCGGCAGCGGAGCCGGCTGCGGCAGCGATCGCACAACCGGCTGCGGCGGCGCCCGCAAACTATACGGTCGAGACGGGCACCCGCATCCCTTTGGCGCTTATTAGCAGCGTGAGCAGTAAAAGTTCGTCGCCCGGCGACCGCATTTATCTGGAGACCGCTTTCCCTATCGTCAACGGCAATCACATCGTGATTCCTACCGGCAGCTATGTGACCGGCACTGTAACGGAAGTGAAGCGTCCCGGTAAGGTGAAGGGCCGTGGCCAGCTCTACGTCCGCTTCGATTCGATTACTTTGCCCAACGGGATCACGCGTGAGTTTCGCTCTCGCCTCGGTTCGGTAGATTCGCGCTCGGGAGAAAAGCTGGATCCGAAGGAAGGCCAGGTAATGGCCGATTCGAATAAAGGCGGCGACGCGAAAACCGTCGCCACGGGCGGCGTGGGTGGCGCTTCCATTGGCGCCATTGCGGGCTCGGCGGCCGGGCATGGCATCATGGGCGCGGGTATTGGCGGCGCTGCCGGTGCTGCGGCCGGTATGGCTGCTGTTCTTTTCACGCGTGGACCCGATGCTGAACTGACCAAGGGGAGCACGATCGAAATGGTGCTCGACCGGCCGCTGACGTTTGCTGCGGATGAAGTGAACTTCACTAATATGGCGCCCGGTCATTATGCGGATGGTCCGGGGCCGCAGCCCAACAGGAATCAGAATTCCGGGGTGCCTGTGATGCGGCGGCCGATTTAGGGCACCGCTCCCTTTCGGTCGCGGCTCTGTAAGGAATCGCGCGGGGTCGAAGAGGATAAGAGGTCTACAACAGCAGGCCGGTTACGGCGATTCCGATCCCCAGCGCGGCGCTTAGCGCGCCCATTACCGGGAATAGCTTCGACCTCGAAATGAAGTAGAGCGAGGTCAGCACCAGTCCGATCTCGAGCAAGCCTTCGCCGAAATCGTAGCGCAGCGCGCGTGCCTCCACATGCTCCGCCTCGGCATCCTGGTCCTTCGCGGCCTGCTGCGCGACGTCGGAATCGTGCGCATACTTCTTCTTGTCGGCGCCGTATTTATCCAGCATCTTCTGTGCTTCCGGGCTCTTGTTGCCGAGCACATTCACGAGATCCTCGCCAAGTTCCAGACTGTGGAACTTAATCCGCTTGCTCTGATAGTACGACCACTTGTCGTTGGCATCGGATTTCATCAGAACGGCGTCCGTGTGAGCACGATGCGAAATGATCGTGACCACAGCCAGAAACACCGCGATCACGGACGCGAGAATGCCAATCTTCTTGCCGAACGGATCGGCGGATTCTGTTTCGGTGTGGACTTCGAGTTCGGCCATGGCGTTTAGACTACTATTCTAAGCTCAGATGGCTGATCTGAATGAATCCCACGAGCGCTGGATGCGGAGTGCTCTCGATCTGGCACGCGAAGCGGCGGCGGCGGGTGAGGTGCCTGTGGGGTGCCTCGTCGTGAGTTCTTCGGAAGCGATTGGGCAAGGGCGCAACTCGCCGATTGAACTGCTCGATCCCACCGCGCATGCGGAGATGCTGGCGCTCCGTCAGGCTGCGCTTTCGGTACGCAATTACCGCCTCGAAGACGCAACCGTGTATTGCACCCTTGAACCCTGCCCGATGTGTGCCGGGGCAATGGTGGCGGCACGCGTGAAAACGCTGGTCTTCGCGGCTCGCGATCTGCGTTTCGGCGGCGTGCGCAGCAAGTTTCAGATCGCCGATTCGCCGCTCCTCAATCACCGTATCGAGATAGTGGAAGGTGTGCTGGGAGCGGAAGCGACTGCCATGTTGCAGGGTTTTTTCGCGTCACGGCGTGGCTGAACGATCAGGCCGGCCGTACTCGAAACCTGACGGCAGGCCAGAGCGACCGCGAGCACCAGAATGGCGGCGACGGGGCGCTCGAATCTTTCGTTCGTCAGTAGTGCATACGGTAATGGCGTGAGCGACAGGATGGCTGCCCGGCCGGCCCAGGTGTCGAGCGAGAGCACGTACGCAAACAGAGGCACGGCGGTAGCGAAATCGTAGATGTAGCCGTGCGGCGCGGCGATGATGGCGACTGGCAGCGCCGCGGTCAGCGCTATTTCGATCGGGACGCTGCGTGCCATACGCAGCAGGCATGCGTAAATCGCGCAGGCCGCGATGAAGAAGAGCAGACCGCCGCCGAGTACAGTGTGAATCGTGGGCATGTGCGCGCCTACCGGATCCGCGAAAGCCCGCATCACCTTCGCGTAATCCTGGAGCCAGGCGAGCCCGCCCTGGATCCAACAGGAGATGCCGAATTGCAGCGCGCAGCCTGCAACCAGTGCTGCCAGCGCGCGGCGTGAACGGACCAGAAAGACCAGCGCAATGGCGGGAAGGTAGGTCAGCTTGACCGCGAAAACGATGGATGCGGCCAGGCCCGCGGCCGACGGGCGGTCTGCCAGCAAAAGACGAGCGGAGACGGCTACCAGCAGCATCACGATCGCAACATCCTGACCCACACCTAAAGAGGACAGGACAGGGCTGGCGGCGCATGCAAGCATTGCTATCGGCGCGATTGCATCCGACCGCTTCGCTATTACATCAGAACTCTTCAGGGGCCAGAGCCAGAACGCGGATGCCATGATCGCGACCATCAGGCTGGTCCAGACCTTCCGTGCCTGTCTGTAGCCGAGGCGAGTGAGCGGCTGCAAGACTTTGGCGTACACCGGCAGCCGCATGAACGGAATCTGAAAACCTGGAAAGTCATACTGCCCGGCCTGATAGAGCGCGGGCGTGCCAACCAGCTGAGCCGCGCGATAGAAACACGGAAAATCGTCCGAGGTCGAAGTGACGGTATTGCCTCCTGCCGCCCACACCATGGCTGCGAGCCCCACGGCCGCGGCAAGATATGTGAGGCCGTGCTTCATGCAGTCAGGATTGCAGAAAAGGCGGAAGGTTAGAAGGATGCCTTTGGTTATTATGCGCGCGGCCTTGCCGCCATCAGGTGCGGGTACCAGGTCAAGCGAAAAATGAGGTGGGGTCCCTGACGTGTTTCCAGCGCACGCCTTTCTCCATGAACAGCTCGATCATTCTCCAGTCCCAGGCGCGTTCGCTGAAGGGCAGCGTGCCGCCCAGGTGACAATCGAACAGTTCGCGGCGAAACAGCGGCTGGTGGCGCCCTGGGGCGGTCCGTCACCCGACGATGCCCGCATCGATGTACGGCTGCAGGACCGGCATTCGACTCCCACCATCCGATGGAATTCGATCCCCTCGCGCAGGTAGGGCGCTTCGTTCCGGAAGATCGCGCAGACGGCAAGAGTCATAAGCAGAGCCATTATAGGAGCGTTGAAGATGATCGCCAACACATTGGCCATGAATCAAGAAGGTTTCCATTTGCAGGAAACGCAGGTAGAATGACCGCAGAAATGCTGCTGCAAAGAAAAGGAGACAGAGACTTGCATCCGGATCGGTATGAGGAACTGAAAAAGCGAGTTGTCAGCGCGGCGGAGGCGGCTCTGGCTCACCACCAATACGTCAGCGCAATCGACGTCCTTACCCGAACCGGACTACTGGCGCCGACGCATGTCGAATCCTGGCGAAAAGGGCGAATCGATTTCCTGGAGCGGGCGATCCAGGCGAATCTCAGGAAGATCTCGCAATCAATGGCAATGTTCCATGAATGGGCGCTGGAGAAGGGTCTCAAGCCCAGTGAAACTCAATACGTGCGCGGGACGCGCACAGGCACTGTGGACCTGCAATTCAGCGAGAGCGGCGATCCCGCCATCGAGAAGAACTACCGTACTCACTACGTTTCGCCCGCCCTCTCCGAGCGCAAACAGGAGCGGCTCACGCAAAAACTGAGCAGCCCGGCGCAGCCTGTAGTCTTTGAAATTCTGCGGGACTCCGCGTGTTCGGAATGCGGCGCCGAGCTTGCGCGAGACAGCTTCCTCGTCATGGAAGCCGAACAGCCGCTGTGCCTGCCATGCGCGCGGCTTGACGCTCTTGAGTATCTTCCGGCCGGCGATGCTGCGCTGACGCGACGCGCCGCCCGTAACAGCGAACGCACGGCCGTTGTCGTGCGCTTCAGCCGGTCGCGCGGACATTATGAACGGCAGGGCATTCTGGTGGAGCAGTCCGCATTGGAGAAAGCGGAACAGGAGTGTTCGGAGGACGCGGTGGAGCGCGCGAAGGCAAGAGCAGCCGGCGCCGCGCGGCGACAGGAGGAGGACCGTGAACTGATCGCCCGGATGACGGTGGAAATCGGAAAACTCTTTCCCCGCTGTCCGCCCCGTGAGGCGGCGGCAATCGCGGCGCACACGGCCACCCGGAACAGCGGAAGAGTAGGACGAACTTTGGCGGGACGAAATTTGGATGAAGGCGCGCTCACGGCCGCAGTAACCGCGGCGGTGCGTCATCAACGCACAGAGTATGATGCGATGCTGGCGGCTGGCATGGATCGGGTTCTCGCCAGGCAGCAGATCGCCGATCAGGTGGAGGCGATTCTCGCGGCCTGGAGGCGAGAGCGTTAGCGGGGCTACCTCGTGATCCCCTGGTGCAACCAATACTAAGGTCTAATGGACGTTACGCCTCAAGTCGTGCATCCTGAAGGGGAGAAAAGACTATGGGGAAAACTCTGACGCCCATCTCGCTCGCTGGCTCCGAGCTGGGCGAGGTCCGCCATGTTTGCGCGTTCTTTAACAGCGACGACGAAGAGTACCGGATTTTACTGCCATTCATCAAGGATGGCTTCGAGTGTGGCGACAAGGCCGTCCACCTGGTGAATCCCGGGCAGCATCATAATCACCTCGAGCGGTTATCTCAGGCCGGGATCGATACGGCGGCCGCCAGCGAAAAAGGGCAATTCGAGCTTTGGACCAGCACAGAAGCCTATCTCCGCGACGGTCATTTCGATCAGGATCGGATGGTGCAGGTTTTCGAGCAGCTGGCCAGCGATAATGGACGGTTTCCGCTCAGCCGCATCGTCTGCCACATGGAATGGGCAGCCGAAGGGCGCGCGCATGTGGACGACCTCATTGAGTTCGAAGCGCGGGTGAACGATGTGTGGCGCCGCCATGACGACGCTGTTATCTGCACCTACGATCTCGCGAAATTCGGAGGGGATACGGTGATTGACATCATGCGGACGCATCCCATGATCATCATTGGCGGAATCCTGCAGCAGAATCCTTTCTTTGTTCCGCCACAGGAGTTCCTGCGCGAATTTCGTCAGCGGCGGGCAGCGCGAATCCCGGTATCTTCATCTTGGGCGCCTGCATGATATGAGCGAGCATTTCGAAGAGCCGGCGGCAGAGATCAAACACCTTCAGCGGTGTATTAACGATTTGGTCAGTATTCTCGCGCTTCCGGCTATGTGGACCGGCAGCCCGCCATCCCGGATTGTTCAGACCCTGCTCGATTCGCTCCTTAGTATTCTGCGGCTGGATCTTGTCTATGTGCGGCTGCGGGACCCCGACGGCACAGGTTTCATTGAGATGGCGAAAATCGCTCAATCGTCGAATCTCATTGCGCTGCCCCGGCCGCCAGGCGAAATTCTGAGTCGCTCGCTGGGAGACGTTCCGTTGAAATGGCCATCGAAGGCGCGGGTTGCGTTTGGAGAAACGGAGATCTCTGTTGCGACCGTGCGGCTTGGCCTCCTCGATGAGATTGGCGTAATCGCAGTGGGAGCGGAGCGCGCAGATTTTCCAGGCCAGACGGAAACCCTGCTTCTGAGTGTGGCGGCGAATCAGGCGGCCATCGGACTACAGGAGGCACGGCTGCTAACCGAACAAAAGCGCGTCGCCGGCGAACTCGATCGGCGAGTCGCGGAGCGAACCGCGGAACTGGCCGCGGTCAATGAGGAGCTGAAGACAGAGGTCTCTGAGCGCCGCCGCGCGGAAGAAGCATTGCGGGCAAGTGAGGTGAATGCGAGGTTGATCGTAGATAGTATTCCCGGACTTGTGTGTGCCATGAGTCCGATCGGTGAGGTCAACGTTTTCAATCGGCAAATTCTGGAATTTTTCGGCAAGACTCCCGAGGAAATGAAAGGCTGGTCAACCAGCGATGCGGTTCATCCGGATGACCTCCCGCGCGTGGTCGCGGCCTTTACCAACGCGATAACAACCGGAACTCCTTACGATGTGGAACACCGCTGCCGCCGGGCCGATGGCGTGTATCGATGGTTCCAGGTTCGCGCGACTCCGGTATGGGACAACGACGGGCGTAACACACTTCGTAACACCGGCTGGTACGTCCTGCTGACCGATATCGACGACCGGAAGCGCGCTGAGGAGGCGCTGCGGGCCAGCGAGCGCGATCTGAACCAGATCATCAATACGATTCCCGCTCTGGCGTGGTCGGCCCTTCCGGACGGTTCCGCGGACTTCTTCAATCAGCACTATCTGGATTACGTGGGTCTCTCCGAGGCGCAGGTAAGGGATTCGGGCTGGACTGCAGCGGTTCACCCTGACGACCTGGAAGGCCTGATTGCGGCGCTGCAGTTCATGATGGCTTCCGACAGGGCAGGAGAGTGCGAGGCGCGACTGCGCCGCTTCGACGGGCAGTACCGGTGGTTCCTTTTGCGTACGAATCCGTTGCGCGACGAGTCCGGCAAAACCATTAAATGGTACGGGACCAAGACGGATATCGACGACAGGAAACGTGCGGAGGAGGAATTGCGGCGCAGTGAAGCGCGCAAGACTGCGATCCTGGACTCGGCGCTCGATTGCATTTCGACGATCGATCACGAAGGACGCATTATCGAATTCAATCCGGCCGCGGAGCGCACTTTCGGTTATCGCCGGGATGACGTGGCGGGAAAAAAACTGGCCGACATCATCACGCCCGCGACGCTCCGGGAACAGCACAAACAAGGCTTTGCCGGTTACCTGGCGACGGGCGGGGCGCGAGTGCTCGGCCGCCGTATGGAAATGAAGGCCGTACGCGCGGATGGGGGTGAGTTCCCTGTTGAACTCTCGATCTCACAAATCGCTTTGGAAGGGCCTCCCTCTTTCACCGTCTACCTGCGCGATATTACGGAACGCAAACAAGCCGAGGAAGAGCTGCGGCGCAGTGAGGCGTTTCTTGCGGAGGGCCAGAATCTGGCGCGATTAGGCAGCTTTTCCTGGAGAATCGAGGTTGTTAGTGACGCTTCGCGTCACCATGCGGGCGACCGGATTACATGGTCCGAGCAACTCTATCGAATTTTCGGGTTCGAACCAGGCGGGCTCGTCACACTGGAACGAATCGGAAGCAGGGTTCATCCTGAAGACGTTCAAATGCTGGGCGATATGATCGAGCGCGCGCGACGGGGAGTCAGCGATTTTGAATACGAGCATCGCCTGCTGATGCCTGACCGGTCTGTCAAATATCTGCACCTCGTCGCTCACGGGATACGGGACAAAGGGGGACGGCTGGAGTACATCGGTGCGGTCCAGGACGTAACCGAGCGCCGGCTCTCGGAAGAGGCGCTCAATCAGGCCCGGTCCGATCTGGCGCACGTGTCCCGAGTCACCAGTCTCGGTGTGTTGACGGCATCGATCGCGCACGAATTGAACCAGCCTCTCTCGGGCATTATCACCAACGCAGGCAC
>Ga0182024_10012320_pt1 | contig 16942 bp, 15 predicted proteins | sample P32metaG_FD_120480 | JGI IMG/M metagenome (GOLD analysis project Ga0182024, IMG submission 120480) | Permafrost microbial communities from Stordalen Mire, Sweden - P3-2 metaG (Illumina Assembly) | ecosystem: Environmental > Terrestrial > Soil > Wetlands > Permafrost | place: Sweden: Stordalen...
GAAGGCAAGACAATAGCGTTCGCTGGGTTCTTCCCTTACGACCAGATCATCCTGCAGCAGTACGGTATAGGCTATTGCTACTACCGGGACCATTCTGCGAGGAAGCAAGTACCGATCAACAATGAAATCTTCTACCTCTGCCTGGTAAGCCAGAAAGACTATCCTATCGGACTGTCGAAAGATCGTCCGGCAGACATCACTATGTTGGCTGATGTTGATGTCAACGATTGGGAGAGCCCCTATGATGAGCTCACAGACTGGAATGACTTCGACGACACGCAAGGTCCACGTACAAGCAACCGCAGGTAAGTGAAGTCGATAACCAATCAAGAAAGCAGAAGGCAGTCCCCAGGGGGCTGCCTTCCATTATGTAGCAATGATCGTCTGGAATCCTACGTCCACAAGATACTGATCAGTCTCCAGAACGCAAGGGTTGCGCATAAGGTCGAAGATTGTGTGATCCACGGTTTGACTACTAGATAATGACTGGGGATAACTCTGATCATCGCTTAGTCCTGGGCCCGGAAGTTAATCATTTGAATTAGATAGGGTGCAATGGCAGCCCGCCGTAAGGATCATTAAAAACGGCTGGCTGTACATTGGCAATTTATCTGTGACCCCGGGCACCGCTGGCGACACCATGTCCAAAACGCTGGCGGATGCCTGGGGACACAAATGGCTGGAATCGAGCTAGTTGCCGGTAGCGTTGCGGTTGATGAACTCGTTCAAGTCCGAGCGCCGGTACTTGGCGAGGCGACCAACCTTAATGCATGGGAGATTATATCTGCCGCTACATTTCCATATGGCCAGAGTTTGCTCGGTAACGCCGAGGTATGCAGCCGCTTCCTTGCGCGAGAGCAGTTCGATGTGTGCGGACGCGGCTCCTGCCGCTTGGGGGATCTGTTGGTTGTTCATGAGTTGAGTGCCTTTTTGGAGTTTTCTGACAGCCATTTTTGTGACCGGCGGTCAGAGAAGAGATCAGGTTCGCCAACGAATTGTCTGGCGAACTGATGATTAGGACTAGACTGCACTTACTGGTATTGGTGATGGTGAACCCTGTTTGTTTGGGTCGCGGGTTCGACCATCCGTCTGTCGACAAATACATCGACGAGATTCATTGTATCAATGTTTCCACTTCGATCACCTAGGGATTTTCCTGTACAAGTATCGGGGGTGACGATTAACTGGACCGGCCCCTACACTGCCCCTACAAAATTGATCAAGGTCAGGGAATCTATAGAGATTTCAAATTGTGCGGTCTCTAACCGTGAGGTTGCAAGCTAGAATCTCGGCGGACATGCCAACAAGATGATCGCTTTTCTCGAAAGAGGTGGCGACTTTTGGTTGGGGTAACAAAAATGGGTTGGCTGCCCACGGAGATTGCGTGGCAGAAGCTGTGTATGTTCAACCAAAGGATCGCGCATGGGGGTGGTTGGCACGTTCGCCGTACAATTTCGTCAGATGAACGCTGCCGATTTGAGTATGCCATAGCAGTGCATGGGAAGGATCCAGATTGCAAGATTGATCCACCTGCACAAGTACCCATGCACCACCTGAGCTGGAAGCGATCATCGCGGCACGTAAGTAGCGACAGAACACGAACGCGCCAAGGAAACCAACCGAACAGTCCTACGCGTTTAGTTCGGTGGGCTTAACCTTTTGCTGATAACGCTTGTTGAATACCAGTTCGTCATAACCAATCTTCAGGAGGTCGAACGGGTCAAGTCGACGCATTTCTATGGACATGCGCTGATTCGGAATTTCGTCGCCAAACAACTCGACGTCTAGCGAGCCGTCTAGTACTTCGTCTATCTGGTACAAACATACCCAAGAGATGTGGCAATCTCGTGGAATTACGTCATGATTTCGATACTACATACGGTATCACGATTGGCGCATGTAGTGCTTGCAAACGGCGACTCAACCCGCATGATTCAACTATCTCGGTCACATTTCGTCAAGGCTAAAGAACCTCTTGTCTGTCTTCATTCTGCCACGTGTGTGCCGGAGATCGGAAGACCCAGCATAAGGCACACAGACTGAACGGACGATTCAATGTCCGCAATAACATTGATCAGCTACCACATGAAGTGTGCTCAAAGACGATGGCTTTGTGAACAGCGAAAGTGTTACAGAACACTGGTTTTATTCCGCTTACCCTTCGCTTCTAGGAAACAGCGGTATCCAACGTTTGTTTTCAGAATCCGCCGTTGGGACCGCGAAAATAATTGGCAGACAGTTATCAGGACAATTGTCAGGGAACGCGATTAACAACTGTCCATCGTCAAAACCTAAAGGGTCCATGGGTCTGAGCTTGTGCCCGTAATCTTCGGCTATTTGCAAAGCCCGATCCCGATTCGCAAGGGAACCAAATATGTGAATTCCGCCATCATCAGAGAAACATTTTCTGAGAAGATTAACGCTCACGACCCTGCAGTCGTATGGTGCCTCAACCGCGGCATCTTGTAGTTCCTTAAGTCCAAGGTCGGTTATGTACAAACAGCATACAAATACAGGCCGATTAGAAGTTTGCAGAGCAGCATATTCGTTGAGTTGGTTAATCAATTCGATAGCCGTGCTACCGCTTCCCACCAGGTCATCAATAAACACCAGAGCATCACTGTCACTGGCAAGATGTGGCAAATCACGTTGTATGTCGTCTATTGGTATATCACGAACCTTTCTCCTGCGCTCCTGCTGGAACATTCGGGCATACCGAGAACCACTTTTACCCGGGCGATTGCTCGCGCTAACAAGTAGCTTAGGCTGGGTTTTATTCAACAACCTACCAATTTCTCTGTATAAAATCACCATTTGATCTCTGGCGCGCTGATCGCTAATAGGATCAAATTGCTCCAAAAGGCGAAGCATAAACGGTCGTTCCTCGCAGTCAAACTGTTCGAGCCAGCGAAGAATTGTCGATGCCCCTATAGTTCTACCTCGATATGCGAATCCAGACCACCTGTGCGCCAAACGACGAACGCGCTGCACAAGTTCTTCCCAATTCGGCTGCGGATTGAATGTTAACGGTGCCGGCTGTGAATATTCACGCTGAATCGTATCCAGACATTGAGAAAGAGTACGTTTGGAATCGACGTCGCATGCCCATCCATTGATTGCAGTCAGAAGGAAGGCTGTTAAGGGGCGTGCAACCTCAGATCCGGCATGATCACAAATTACTCGCTCAGCATCCTCGGTCCACGTCAGAATGGAAATCGGCGTGGACAAAGTAAGAATGGAAAGTTCGCGTCTTAGGCTGTCGAGAAGCTGGTGAAAATGACGTTCGCGTACGATCACGTCATCCTCTTCCGTAATCTGCTTTATTGAATCCCCCTTACGCGTTACCTGGATTATGTTAGGGAACGCGGAATCCGAAACGCTTTCAACCAAGCCCTGCTCGTTTAAGCGGTCAAAAACTTGCTGAAGTTTTGCCTTGAGCGAACCGTATTCATCATCATAATGATCAACAAGAGCATCAGCCAAATCCTTGGTATCGAATGATCCACCAACAACGTCCTTCATTAGCCGCAAGATGTCGAGCGCCAATGTATCTAGCTCTGCATGAACAATCTGTAGAGCCACGGAATAGACTCGCTTAAAGTGTCTCACTAACCTCCAATTCACAATATCAGTGTTGTTTTAACTCACAACGTGTAGATCAGTGACTTGATGTTTTGCCTCTCGTATTCTTTCGTTGCGTCGTTGTAGTCTTGATCAACAACGTTCTGCTGTAATGCTAACCGAGCATCGCCTAATGCCCATAGAAACCGCCTGTGAATATCTTTCAGCCAAGTTGGGTCAAGAAGTTCGCTTACAGGCAACACTGCTTCTAGTGTTACTGAGTTGTCCGCAGCATAGTTACGGCTGCTCATCGGCGAGCCATAATTCGATTTGACCAGAGCAAAGTCCCAGATTCCATCTAACACCACACGAATCTGCACTAGACCAAAGTATTCGATCCTTGAATACAAATCGATAGTATGTTTGCACATACATAACAATCTATCCATGAGCGTCAAGGTGTTCATGCTTCGCTCACTTCTTGTATGTTCGCTGGCAGGTGCTGCACAGTACATCATTCCAAATTCGTTGAGTTCAAAATATTTCCAGTTTTTTGTCTCTTGCGAATACTCGCGCGTGAATATGCTGTGGTTGGCACTCCGATAGTCAGAATAGTGTTCCGACAATCTTGCAAATTCGCTAGCCAACTGGTCAAGGGTGAACATAGGGAATCGTGGATACAACGGGATCACGGAACATTCCAATGTATCTTTCTTAAGATCCCCACGCGCGCGCGGAACCCTTCCACGTGCAAATTCGATAAGATTTTCACGCAGCACTGCTGGCTTCTCTCGCCGCTTCAGCAGCCATTCGATATCCGTTGGCGATGCGTCGCTGTCCGCTTCATCTGCTGCTAAATGTGAGATGTCGCCCATGCGTATATAGGCTCGTCCTGTAGTTCTAATGTAGTGGGGTGATTGATCGCTTTCGCCAAACCGCGCGACGACAACGACTTGATTTGTATTATTTGGGACCGGTACACCTTTAACTTCAGGAAGAATTGGAGGCGAAATGTTGTCGAGACAGATCTGCTTTATTTTCTGTACTGGATTGGTCGAGCCGTCAATGCCCGTAGTCCAATCGTTGGGAACGCCTCGTCCGTCAGTTGCCTTGCTCTCACTAACACCTAGAAGCATGACACCGCCGTGTGCATTAGCAAATGCAGTGGCAAGCTTAGAAATCTGCTTACTATCACCCTGTGTTGATAGTGCCTGCTTGTAGTCAAGACAAAGATTCTCTGGATGTTGACCCTTACAGAACTCGTCGATATCTGAGAATTCGAGATTATCGATTCGTTTGCTGAATATTGACATGGCGACCTCCACTGGCGCCCATAGACGCGCCAAATATTATGCTGGTTTCAACCTCAAAATTGCAGCGAACGCCATCAACAAGTGTCGAGTGTTTGCGACAGTGCAAGACTGGGTCCGACCACTTCTGCCATCGTCGAAGGTGCGAGAGGAGTGGGGATCCAGGTGATCAGTATTGTCTTTGAGAATTTCGTACGCATTTTGACGCCCTCATGGGTGAATGAGTCACTTGAAGCGGCGTCTAGCCAAGTAAGGCGCATCTGGCGCTATCGGTACGATACCACGTTTTCAAGCAGCCGACGGATCTGAAGTAAATAGATTTCAAAGTTTTCTTGCAGAGACAGCGCAACGTGCGTAGACCCCACCAAAATCGAAATTAGTGGTTTCTACCTTATCGTTTTGACTGAACATGCCTGCTAGGATCCCATCCGAACCGTTTCATTCATGAGGAATTTGCAATGGCGCTCGAATCTGGACAACGAATTAGATACAGCGGCCTGATGGTAGGTATAACGGATGAACAAACTTCAAAGGTTTGGGAAAAGCTCAAACCTGTCTTGGAACAAATTCCAGGGCTAGATTGCGTGCGCGTTTCATTTGGTCCAACCTCAGAATTCCCTGCCACTAGAATGAGCATTCTAGACAATGTGGATGGACTTTGGATCGCCAATATGGCAGCTAACAGCGTTGTCGCTACAAGAGAGCAGATAAGCATTTTAAGCCTTGTGCAAGGCGTGGCAGATTCCATTCGCGAAGAGCACGACATTCAAATGATCGATTCCGTTTTTTCTGTGCCACGCGGCGTTCACTTTATGGGTTAGCCTTAGTCTCATGTCGATCAGCATGATTGTGTTGTTCCAAGCATGATAGAGAGGCACGATGATCGTATTCTATTCCTGGCAATCTGACCTACCGGACACTAAGACGTTCGTCAGGAAGTGCCTTGAAGCTGCTATTGAACGGTTGAATCAAAAGGACAACCTGATTGAAGCGGAACGCGACGAACCAACCGTTGACCGTCGACGACACAGTGCGTTTGGAGCATGACATTAAGGATGTTCTGGGAATCCCAGATATTGCTGCAACAATCTTAGGAAAGATAGACGCCAGCGATGTCTTTGTTGGCGACGTCTCGTTCACCGCCAAGGGCACAACGAATGATAAGTGCGTTCCGAACGCAAACGTGATGCTTGAGCTTGGGTACGCGCTGGGTAAGCTGGGCTACGACAAAATAATTCACTTCTCACGTCTTTGATACGGAGTACGGTAGCGTAGAGGATCTATCGTTCGACCTCTCGCATAAACGGTGGCCAATTGAATTCTCGTCAAAAGCGAATGCCAAAAAAAGAGAGAAATTCGTCAACCTTCTGACTGAGATACTTGAACTCTATCGCAAAAACACTCAAGAGAAACCGAAAATGGCTGTCGTCGATTTAGAGGTCTGCATCGAGTACCAAAAACATAACTTTAGCGCGCTCGCTACTTCACGCCAACGTTATTTTGAATGGGTCTTGTATGGGACAAACAAGGGACTGAAGGCTCTGAAGGGTTACGAGGTACAGGTATCCGTACCCAAGCCCATCGTTCTGCAGAATACTCAGATGGGAAAGACACTTCCACAAAACGATGACTCCATTCAGTTATTTCAGTTTCCTATATCGCAAGAGAATCCCTTGCCGCCTCTTATGGCTGGAAAACGCGAGCGCATTGCGCACATTGTCGGTATTGTGCACGATCACAACATCGGTCAAATGGACCAATCTCTAGGCGGTACAGATCTGCACTCGGAAAAGCCGAACGATCGATACCATACAAACCAACTGAGCGGGAGAAGTTCAAATGGTACAAGCAACACGACGAGCAGTGATCTATGCCCGCGTCTCTAGACAAGACCAGGACTGCGAGAGACAGATCGGCGACCTGCAGGCGTTCGCTAAGAAGATCGGCTGCGACGTTGTTGGTGTCTACTGGCGTACTGCGGTTCAAATCGAATAGGGATTCCGGCGGAAATCGAATACGCAGGCAACCTTTTATGCGGTCAAGCCGCCATCGATTTTTATTGCTTGAGAATCCAGATTCGGCAAGTGTTGACCGGGATTGAGAGCAAGCGGAATGGCCTCCTACGTAACATCGCTCTCATTATTTGGGTCGGGGGAGACCTGATTAGCCAACAAACTAGTCGCTTGACAAGCGCCAGTTCGAAAATGTGAGCCCCGTGCGACAGCATGTCAAGCGCAACTTTTCTTGTGAAAAAATCCTTGTTGTGCATGGGTAGTGAGCAGGGCTAGAATGATTTTTTCAATGACATCTTTGGTTTCGAGCTATGGACACTGAAAAACGGTGCTTATGACCGAGTACACAAACAACAATGCACTTATGAACGTCCGCGGAGGCAGTTTTCGGCTGGCAGATTCTGATGATCTGCATCGCCGAGGTCTCGATCTGATTCGGCAAAACAAACCGAGCTCTCGCAAGCTGTCTTTTCCAAAATCGGCAGAGGAGAGCACTGTAGCGGTGAAAATAGGCCGTACTGCAAGCCGCACCGTTGCTCTAGATTATTTTCGTCAATCTGGCGACGGTTATTTTCACCGGATTCCGCCGATTATGAAGAGCAACGAGGACGGTACTCCGTGCATCATCACCAACAAAGATAGACTCGACATCGAAATTCCCTATGACTCAAAGTGCGCGATATGGCTCGGGCCCAGAATCAGTGTCGAGGACATTTGTTCCATAAAGGGACTTCGCGAAACGGATGTCCTTGAGCTGAGTGCACTGCCCGAGGATGGAGAGGAATGGGATGAGGAAACCGGAGACTACGAATATCACCACTACGCTCACGGTCTGCTCCCGAATCGTCTCTCTGACGATATGATCGAATCCCTGAACAGCCTCGGCTGTTCTTTCTCGATACTCTTGGGCGAGGTTTCCAAAGATCTCTTGCTTCGCTTGGCCAAGCTTTCTCGCATTGCCTACATTGAGGCACGGAAACTGCCCGAGGATTGGCTGTATGAGGCGTTCTCGGTGCGAAATGCACCAGAAGTTATTCACAGCGAAATTGAGTGGACGCATGATGGTGCGCTTTTCTCTCAACTCAGCGGGCTCAGGGGACTATACTCGTTCGGTCAAACCAAAGAGTCAACTTGCCGCAATCTGTCACGATTGACTGACCTACAGGATTTGCTTTTGTTCACATCAGACAACGGCTTAGACATCATTACTGGATCGTTGCCTAAATTGATCACACTTGCTACTGGAGGACTCCTTCTAAGTGACCGCGGTCTTCGATGTCTTACTCGCCTGTCGCGAACATTGGAAGAGCTATGGCTCGACAATGCGCATCAACTGGCTGGTCCAGGGCTCTCGGTGCTTTCTGAATGCATTTCCTTATCTAAGCTCGTTTTAGCCGATAGTGGAATAACAGATGAAACAATCAGCCATCTGGGAGCACTACCTAGGCTGATTGACCTTGAGCTGATCAATTTGAAACAGCTCGCCGGTCTCGGGCTTGAACAATTATGGAAAGCTCCAAATCTTCGTTACCTCTATCTTTCCGGGGGTATCAAGACGTCTGCTTTTAACTATCTGCCAATGATGGAGCACTTGGAGGTCATTGAGGGACACGTCACCATGACCGCTGTAGATCTGATTCCGCTCTGCCGATTGCCACGTTTGAAATCCTTAGCATGGTTCCCAGTAAAGATGGATCCAGAGTCGTTTAATCGTAAGAGAAAGGAACTCGGATTCCAGAGCAATCCTCTTACGGAGGAAATCCGATTCCGACCCACCAGTAGCCCGTGGCATCATAGGCACAGAACTCTTTCTATTGAGTGTGCCACCAGAGATGCTGAGCAGCCCTATGTACTCATGCCCTTTGAGTACTATCAGAGGACTCCTAAGACGGAGTGGACTGGGGATGAGAAATATCTTTTTAATTACATCGAATGAATTTTACTGAATCAGCTTTGGCTTTCAACACCGAAAACCAACCTAATGAGATAGAGCCTCAAAAACGAACAACAACAACACGAGGAACACGTGTGATCACGTTCGCCTTCACAGTAATCATTAGCATTGAAACTTAATGAATGTTTCGCATCTGACTTTGTTCTAAGTCAAGCAGCTCCCTTTCAGTATAGTCCTGCCAATGAACCTTCATTCCGCGAGCTTGCAGCCGGTTAGCCGTTGAGATGCGGTTTTCCCAATCAAGCATTTCGCTTTCGGTGCAGTTTTGCCAATTCACATCCAAACCCAATCTTCTTAGGCGATCAGCGGTTCTTATTCTATTTTCGCAATCGAGCATCTGTGATTCACTGTGCTGCGTCCAGTCTACGGTTAGACCTAAATTCTCTAAGCGGTTGGCAGTTCTGATGCGGTTCTCCCAGTCCAGCATTTCAGCTTCAGAATGTTCTTGCCAATCCGTTTCTAATCCTAACTGTGATAGACGAGCAGCAGTGCCTATGCGAGATTCATGATCTAGCAGCTCGGAGGCACTTCGTTTCTTCGGATCTACGTAGTATCTTAAGGACTGTTTGCGTTGCGCAGCCGTAGTTCTCTGCTGTTGATCTATGTGCGAAAGCGGATTGCCATCGCTAATATTCGGTTGAGGAGCGGTATTCACATCATTCGGAATGAGTAAAGCTGGTGCCGAGATCTTCGTATCTTCTGCGGATGGTAAGCGCAGCGGCATTGTTGTTAGAGGTTGATCGCTCCCTGATGTTGTAGGTGACTGAGCCTGCGTGCGATCGACTGGAACCGAATGTGGTTGTAGAGATCCACCTAGTTCAGTGATTCGTGGTCGTGCTGAATCTTTAGCAGCCATGGAGTTGGGCGGATGCAGTTTGGTCGTGAGTTGATCTATGCGTGAGTAGGATTGAATGTTTCCTGACACTGGAGCACTGTTGGTCATTTTCTGAAGCGGTTGTGTTTGATAGTGAGGTTCGGGTGACACATCGCGTTTGCTGATGCGAAGCAACAGTTGACCAAAATCATCGGCGAACAGTATCGCGAGCCCGATAAGCAGCAGCGTCCCAGCCACAATCTCTCGATTAGCAAATGAGATTTTCAATGTAGTTGCTTGCGTCACTTGCCGAACCTGTATCTTGATACGCACTGGTCTACTAGGTTTGCTTCAGTTGCAAAAACGCTGCGACTCAAAATGTATTGGACCTTTTTCACTGTAGGACGCAACTTGTTGTATGGGTTTCGAATAATAGTAATGCGCGGAGAATTCGAAGACAGCATTTCCACTACATACAAGAAATAACGATCACCGAGTTTTGCTGCCGTTTTCCACTCATTAAGGGTGATCTCCACGTTACCTTCGGTGAACTTTCCTTTTACCTCAATAGCTCTCTGCTCTTCGCCAGTCGTATCGCGGGACCTAACATCAAACCCGACGAAGTACATAGAAACATCCTCTGGAATCCGTCGCTGTCGACGCTCGTACTGAAGCACAATTCTCATTGCACGAGCGTCAATGTCAGAGATGAAAGCAGGATCAAGATCGGGAGTGTCATCATTGTCCTTGGGAGGCGTCGAAGGGAACTCTAGTGAAAATTCAATTTTTTGGTCGTCTGCTAGCGAAGCAGAGACCTCAGTAACGGACGGGCCATACGGCAATTCGTTGTTGACCGAGGATGGGCGAGAGATCTGGTCAGAGTATCTGATGATGAAGGCGCCTCTCGTCCAGGCTGAACGGCAAAAGGATTCATCGTTAAACAGCCGTTTAAAGAACATCGTCAAATTTGCCTGACTTTCCTGTCGTTGGACCAACCAGGCAATGATTAGCGCGCTGGCAATTACTACGCGTTGAATGTCGAGTAGGCACGCGGACAATACAAAGCCGGCAAATAGCGTCGCAATTATTACCAGACGTTGATATTTGTTGGGGGTGCGTGCCTTAGGTGAGAATGCAATGCGCAACAAAACCAAGAGCGGGATTGCGGACAAGGCCAAAGGTCTTGCAGACACCGCAGCATAGGCCGCGATTGCTGCGCATATGACTACGTGAGCATATCTGACAGCAATGACTGAAAGCGAAAGAGTCTGCTTCTCCTGGTTTGGGCGGTCATGCAAGAATTTTCTTACTGTCGGCAGGTCGGTCGCGACGTCGCACGTCCCTTCGATGCAGGCACGTCGGAAATCCTTTAAGGAGCTAAAGGGAAATTCGATAGAATGATAGCTGTTGTCGGTATTAGCCATGGGCACCGGCCCTGTCGCCGTAGACGTAAGTTGCCTCGTCAGCGTTTGCTTTTAGTTGGTCAAAGTCAATGTCAAATGCAACAGTTTGGGGCTTTAAGTGGACGATGGCTGCGCTAGGCACTTTGTAAAACCTCGTATCCTTAGGACGAGAACAGTTCTCGACTACGTAGATCCAGTACGTATCTGCATACTTCTGCGCAGCTGCAAGTTCATTCGAGGTTAGAATCACACTTCCAGTAAATGCAACACCCTTTACCTCAATTTGTTTTTCATCGCCACTATCGCCACGAGAAAGCAAATCATAACCCACCTTCTGCGCAGAAACGTCCTCAACAGACCGATGCAGCCCCCGTTCATGCTCAACAGCAATTCGCATGGCGCAGGTTTCGGTATTCTTTCTTTTCTCTAGTAGTGCACTCAGAAGCAACAGGGATCTTTGGAAAGCTGGGAGTGACGGAAAAGCCAAATCTATTGTTGGGCGTGCCCGCTCACGCTTTGAATCGCCTTTCTTGAAACGCATTTCCTTGTGGAGACTGTTGTTAGCGACGGCTGCGGTCGGACGTTCATGCGAGATATGCAGGTTTCTTCGTGCAGAACGATTTCTGACATATGAAATTGTTCCTGCGTCGATGTACTCTTGCCCAAAGACAAAAGTTTTGGTCGAACTATATTGATGTATTGATATGGAATTGAGGCCAACAGTGGGTAGAGCATCAATGATTGTGCGAAAAAGTTCCGCAACTTCCTCTCTCGTCATTGGGGTGCGAACGATGCGGAAGTCGCACTTCAACGAGAGATTTAAGTTGTGAAATTGGACAAAAACACCTGGACATATCTCAATGGCATAGCGAGAGACATCAAAAGTTCCAAAAGTTGTTGGCGTGGGGCTCAGCGAGTGCGAGGACGCAGTGTACGAAAAGTTGCAGCCGGAAAATGTGGGAAAGATGATTGAAAGTGACGTGCGCCAGCGTGATTCCTTCAGTGATCGAAGTGGAACATTTGAGAGCTTGGCGCGAAGTTCTGAAAGCACAGACCGACAGGCGAAGACACTTGCAGCATTTGCGATCACGCGTAGCCGATTCTTGTAGAAACTCCGCTTAACACCGACATCGAACGAAACAACTACTCCTGCAATAGCTGCAATCCAAAAGTGTCCAGATATCACGGCGACTAACGCTCCAAGCGTCAATCCAATCGTTACAATGGCAGGAAGGCCACGAGAGACGGCATTGTATTCTCTGTCTAGCGAATCAGCTTCCGCTCCTGTGATACGGAGCTTTGACTTGAGACATTCTTTCAATACGTCAACTGAATCGGACATAACCGTCCATCAAATCAGATTGCGTTGTTTCAGTTTGTTCGACATCGTGGTGTACGCGTTGATCTAAATTCAACAAGAAGCCAGACTTCCTAATTGTGATGACGAGCTTGCGGCTCAGCGTTAAGCAACTCAATTAATTCATCGAGTAGCCGTTCAACATGTCCGCTGATCGCTACGCGCATCTTCGGGAGTACATCGTCGTCTTTGGTAGCAGTTATCCACAGATCGTACAGAGCACTCTTAGTGAGCTGGTTCGATTCTTCTGCAACCGCGTCGATTCGCTCTCGAACGTAAGCGATTTTTCGTATCAGTTTCACGAGTTCGGCTCCAGTCCCGTCGCTCTCGTTCGCAGCGCCATTCTCAGACTGCCACTCAGCTATAATTTGTTTGATCTTGGTCGCATCATTCAAAGCAAGTGCCTCGTTCAGTTCAATCATTTTCTTGTGTCCGAGATCTTTTTGAGTGTTAGAATCCATTAGATCTGGATGGACTAATTTTGCTGCTTCTCTATAGAGTTTCCTTACCTCAGCGCTCGTCTTAGATCGCTTGTCGTTTCGCCGTCCCTTTGCGCAATCAGCCGATTGCTGCGTGGTTTTGGCCCTGTCCTGCTTTTCCCAAAGAAATCCTTCTACCTGTTCGATCGGCCTATAATTTGCGATGACCGCTGCAATGTCGGCCTTGAAATTATCTAGGCGCAGAAATGCCGGGATTATCTCAGTCGCATAATCTTGTTCGAATTGCTGAAGTTCGTTCTTCAGGGTCTTCAATTCTAGTTCCGCGGCACAGAATTCAATTTCAAGCTTTTCCAGATCGGCTCGCTTGATGACGAGTTCTTTCTCTTCTGGTGTTAACGCCTTTGGCGTTTCCTTCGCTAATACCATCAATTCACGTCTCCTCGTAAATCGTCTGGACAAGTGTGCTTACTTGGCAGAGCGGCGCAAAAACAATCCAAGTTGCCTCTCTTCAGTGCTTGCTGTCCTTGAAGTTGTCATTTTAACTTGCAATGAAGATGGAGGTCTATTGGCAGCCCGGCGCTTGACATGTCCGTTTGTTCATCTATTTCCGGAGAAAATGCAATGTCCAGCAACTGCCTGCCTGCAGCTACTGCTGGCGTACCTCTGCCGGGTAATGCCAGCAGGACTGTTCGATCCGCGCTGCGAAGGATCGCCAGCAGACATAACTATGCTGGCAAGGGCTGATGCCGAAGATTGGTGATTGGGACGGTCACCGATGAGTTCATAGATTGGAATGACTTCGACGACAGGGAAATAATTGCCGGTTCAGTCCAACGCTTCAGATCTGAGTCATTTGATTGCCAGACCAAAGTCACAATTCGCCACCAACCACCTAAGCCAATTTCGAATTGTGTACGCTCGTCGTTCAAGCGTATTTTGTGTGAACTCGCCTGGACGGTGCCGATCTATGATCGCTGCCAGGTCTTTTACCGCGATCGATTCTGCGTCGAATTTTCTCGACTCCAAAAGGAGCATCGCCTCGCGTATTGCAGGGCGCATGAGCAATCTCTTCAAGATCATCTCTGTACGATTCACACGATAACGTTCTGACAGCAACCGACCGCCATATTTGGTCAATTTTCCTCGTGCGTCTATCAGTCCAAGGTAACGTGCCGCATCTCGGTAATAGCTAGCCTGTCGTCGAACGAAACCAAACATTTCGACCAGGCGATCGGGATCGGTGATCCCACGCTGTGCCAACCGCACAACATCGACGACTTTGTCCATGTCATCAGCTTGAGGAAAAGGCACGGATAAATCCTCTTCAGCAGTGCCAACTAGTTTGGTAAGTACGCTGAGATCACCCCGAGCAACCACATATTCATCAATGACAAAATAGTCTTGCCTAATATGTTGTATATTGTGAAATTGCTCACCAATGGCGAATTCCGTTAACTGAAACTCTCCATTAGAGTAACAGAGCAAAATCGGTACGATTCGTTTCTTCGTTTGCTGTCTAATCCAGCAGAATGGATAGAACAGCTGCCTCACGTGAAAATCCTTGTGGAAACCGATCTTTGCCTCAACAAGGACCACGGCGTCATTGGATTCGTATATCTGGTCGACCTCAATTTGCGATTGGTCAACCTCAATGAGCTTTCCGCATCCGGGCAACTTGAGTTCGAACTTGTTGCTGCCAAATCTCCCACTTTTTGTCTCGAACAGTTCCTCTGTTGTGCAAAATGTTTGCAACAGCGACGACAGAAACGCCAAACGCAAAGCATCTTGTTCAGTTGAGCAGACCTGCTTTTGAAGCGTATCGAGCGCTCGCAAATCCTTTTTCGGCGAGAACGCAGTTGGCTGACCTTTCTCATAGAAGTTTGGCAAATCGTAGTAGCAAACGTTGTCAGGGTCTTCAAATACAACATAGTCGCCGCGTTTCAGCGGCAGGATATTCAACTTGTTGTCCTTAAACAGTCTTGGTCGCTGATGATCAAAGTCCATTTTGGCCATCAGGCGAGCCTGGTGTTCATCACTGAACCGCTGTAGCTCTTTGGCGGTAATGAAGCAACAGCCGGCTTCCTTGATTTTCTGCAAAAGACCGGTTCGGTCGCTTACTTTTTGCCAGGCATCGTCTATTTTGGTGCTAGCTTTGGCCATCCGAATAGTTCATGAGCAGCAGCTCTGATATTTTGCCGCGTCTATCTGCACGACAGTTTACCATTCTGTTAGCTGCTGCCTTCACGATGCGGAAGCCAGGGTAAGTCTGCTCAAAAAACGAATCGCCAGAATCAATATTTGTCGGATCAGAGTTGCTCATTAATAGCTTAGCCCCATGGGAGTGTATTCGGTTGCAAAGCGCAGCTAGGCGCTGTTGATCCAAGGCTGTAAATGTTGTCGGAGAATAGGCAGTGAAATTTGCCGTTCCTGTTAGGGGCCGATACGGCGGATCAAGATAAACGAATGAATCCGGTTGAACAAAATCAAGTACAGATTCAAAGTCACCAAGCAGAATTTCAGCGCGTTTCAAAAGATGCGCAACCAGAACAAGATTGTCAGAATCGCAAATTTTTGGATTGTCGTATCTGCCAAAAGCCACATTGAATAGTCCGCCCGAATTCACGCGAAACAAGCCGTTAAAACAAGTCTTGTTCAAGAAGATCAATAGCGCGGTGCGTTCGATCCATCCGTCTGAGTAGTTCCTGACGTCGAGTTTAGCCTTGTCCCTATTGAACTGCGATCGCATCTTGTAATAGAACTCTTCGCGCCGCTTTTCATTGAGCCGCAAATAGCGTGTCTGCAAATCGTGCAATGTGGTGATCAGCGAACCCACGCGCTCCCGGATTGTCCGATAGGCAACTATCAAATCCGCATTGTTATCAGCAAGAACAAATTTCTCTATGGAATAGTTTTGGGCAACGTGGAAAAATATTGATCCGCCGCCGACAAATGGTTCGATATACAAGCGAATGTCGCCTGTTTTGAGCTCCTTCGGAAAGTTTGCATCAAGCTGCCTGATCAGTTGGGTTTTGCCGCCGACCCATTTTACAAACGGACGAGCGCTTGCGCCCAACTTGTTGCTGAAGGCAAGTTGACCAGAGACCAACGATGACGAATTTGCATTCAAACTTACAGCGAATATCTCGAAAACATACTGACACCATACCTGGTTACATTATGCCTCAGTAAGTTGATTAGGCAAACACCCCCCTCTGGCTATGCGTTGCATATCGATCGCGAACATTGGTGTTCCATTCCGTTCAGTCGTCTAATTGACATGGTTCAACGATTTGGGGGCAGGTCAGACGAGCTGTACCAGGGAGCGTATTTTTACTGTTTGTCGGCACTGAACGAGATTGAGAAGTTCCCGTCTGTATCCGTTCCAAAGTACATCAGAAACACGCAACGTCTTTTCTGAAGACTTCATCTTTTTCGCAGTTTAGCGCGCGAATAAAACCAGGGTTCGAGCGCATACGATTCTCCGGATGCAGCCACTACTTGCGGTGGCAATATGTTTTTCTAAAAGTTTCTCCGGCTTTCCCTAAAACATGTCACCGGCATGTCACCGCGGCGACATGGCTGCCCCAATAAAAAACGGCTCATCATTCCGAAAGCCGCTCCCTATCTTATATTCAAATGGCCTGCCCGGCAAGATTCGAACTTGCGACCTCATGGTTCGTAGCCATGCGCTCCCTGTATTTACGTTGGTTACTTGACATTACTCAAGTCGTGTCTAGATAAGGGTCTACGGATTTTAGAACTTTTCCGGTGATATGGCTTTTTACCCCTGTTTTTGGTTAAATCATATCACCGGCATATAACCAAATTCAACCTTTTGGGCTGTTTCATATCACCGGCATATCACCGCCCCTCTTGACAGGTTTTTAAGAAGGAAATGGCCAAACAACAAATTCCTTTCACAGTCGCTGCCCTAGAGGCTTTACGCCCATCTGGTACGGGCAAAAGAGCCTACTATTACGATTCCAGGACCGAGGGCTTGGAGGTTTGCGTCAATGCCTCTGGCTCGCTCACATTCGCCGCGTATAAATGGATCAATGGTGCGCCCAAGCGTGTCGTGCTCGGCCGGTTCA